>Ga0265780_10001328_pt1 | contig 35073 bp, 42 predicted proteins | sample P1T30metagenome_FD_192432 | JGI IMG/M metagenome (GOLD analysis project Ga0265780, IMG submission 192432) | Plant litter microbial communities from East Loma Ridge, Irvine, California - P1 T30 | ecosystem: Environmental > Terrestrial > Plant litter > Unclassified | place: USA: California...
AGTGGTCATACAATGAGCATCGAGTTGATGTCGAAACTCATCTGTCTGAAAATCTGCAGTGTAATTTCCTCTCTTATCAAATCGCTCCTACCCGGTATCACTGACTTGACACCACAGCACGTGTGCTTGCCCCTGAAGTATGCACCTTCCCCTTCGCCTGAACACGCAACGCACAAAATCTTTCTGCCCGAGCCATCCCTCCATCCTCAACCCACCAACCTTTACCTTCAATCAACAGCCCTAGCATCAGCAGCCCATAGCAGCATTGCTCATACCAACATCCCTCACCCTCAAGCCTAGCAACACCCTCGTTCGCTAGCCCGCATCCTCAACCCGACATGTTCTCAACCCACACCAACATCCCCTCTCTCCTCACCACCATGTTCGTCAGCGGCATCATCCTCGCCCCCTCCGTCCTCGCCATCACGCCTGCCGCCCAAGACCTCGCCAACCTGAGAACCGTCATCAACGCGGCTGCAGGCACGATCAGCGATCCGAATAATCCGAATCTGGGCTGGGGTTTTGGGACAAAGGGTGAGTTTGGCACTGCGGATCTGGTGAACAATATCACCACTACGATACTGAGGATCAAGTTTGAGATTGATACGAATAAAGTGAGTTGTTTGGTGGGATGATGTGTGAGGGTGGATGGTGGCTGATCAGTTATGTAGACGGCGTGGCTCACGCCGCCTAATGTTACGGATCCGACTACGAATCTTACGACGCCATCGCCACCGACACCTACTCTGCCGCTGACGGCAAGTATGGTCCTGCCGTCCACAGCACCAACGTCAACGCCTACTCTTTCACCTGACCTGTCAGAGCCGTACATCGACTACGTCGCCGCCATGCCGAATCTCGGCACTGCGCTCCAGGTGATGGGCCGGTAAGTACCAGCACCCCCTTCCTTCGTACTTCGAGACTAACCAAGCAACAGCGCCTACCACCGCGAGATGAACGCCCCGGTCAGCGAGGCCATCCAAGCTCTCCAGCAGTCCATGACTACCTTGCAGTCCGCATGCCTTGCAAATGGCATGATCGGCGCGCAACCCGTCTTGCGCACTATTCGTGCGAGCAGCACTCTTGAGACCGCGCAGGCGGCTTTTGGGCGCCCGCTCAATTTGCCTGGACGCGGTACTGGCACTGGTGCTAGCGCTGATAACGGGAGTAATGAGATAATTGTTGGTGAAGGAGTGAAGAAGCGGGATATCGATCAGGGCCTCGCGTCTGGGAAGTTTTATCGTCACCAGGCGCTTTGGGGCCGGAGTGTCCAGACGGAGAAGCGGAGGGTGGTACATGCGGAGGACGCGAGAGTCGGAGTGCCGTTTGTCGTTTGAGACTTGATCTTTCCTCACCTTGATCGTGCAGCTGGCCTGCTAGGTACCTCGCAGTATGACATTCACTGTTCAATTGCTTTCGGTGTTAGCCTTGACACCAGACAATGCAATTGAAAATCGAAGAAGACTTTGGACGACGAGGCTGCATTCCACACATGCTCAGCTAAGAATAAAATGTAGCTGAAATCTGCTCAGCTCTCTGCATGCAAACGGAGGGATATCTTGACAAGAAAGAAAAGAAAGGGCAGCAACAAGCAGCATGTGTATGCAAAGCGCATCCATCCCAAAAAGGAACAAAGAGGTCGTGAGAAAACAAAACGCCCAGCGTATGCATACCATGCACCCTCTCGGCATAATGCATCTTCTACAAAGGTATGAACAGCGAGAAACAACAAGGGCATCTCATTACGTCTCGTCTCGTGTCCACACTGCGAATAAACATCTCATACAAGCACCCACTCGGACCCCCTCTTGATGAACTTATCCAGCATCATCGTCACATCCGTGAGCACGAAGCGACAGATGTAAAAGCCGAAGAACTCAGCGGCGTGGCGGGTTGACAATTCGAGGCCGACGTGTGTGGGCGACGAGAGCTTGAGGCCTGGGTCTTCGACTTGGCGGGCGATTTGATCTGGCGAGGATATTAGTCGATCTCTACAAGAAGAAGCTAGAACAGTAGCGACAAGAGTGTGGCTCACCCAGTATCTGCACTGAATCGAATAACCGCGCCAAGCTGCTCATGTACCCTGAATTCGGGCCATCAAAGTGCACGCCGGATATGTCTCGTTTCGCGAAGCGGATTGAAGGGAGACTAGTCATGGGGAGCGTGTTCATGACGAGGGAGTCTTTGGGGACTTCGCTCTTGCTGCTTGCCATGCTGGCCAGATTGACGCCAGAGTTTTTGGAGCGGAGTTTGCGCCACGATGAGAGGTACGATTTGCCCTGCGCAACGGCGCTCTTGGGCGCGTGGTCTTGCGTGTTTACCCTGCTCAGTCCGTCCATTGATGCGCCTTCGCCTACGGTGTATGCGTCTTTGAAGAGGGTGGAGACGTTTTGGACGCCCACTTCGTTGCCTAGTTTCTTTGCGAGCTGTGCTTGGACTTGGTCGAGTATGACCTCTAGCTGCTGCATTTCTTCCAGCATCGCATCGGCATCAAGCGTGTCGACGGAAGCCAGCTTCTGTAGCGCGGCTGTTAGTAGGTCGCAGTTTGCGATTTTGTCTTCAATGTTCTTTAACTTGACACCCTTTACGCGCCATACATCGCGAGGAATGAATAGCTTGGTCGACAAGTAACCGCCTCGCGGATGTGCGATGGTCTGATAAAAACACCGCATGAGCCAGAAAGGTCGCAGCATATACGAATCCGGGCACGGCTCAAGAGGGATTGGCGCATTAGCCACAGCAGGACTTGGAGAGCCCGGCGAGAAAGGCGAGTGTATGTCGCTCTCGAAAAGGTGCATGCCACCACTTGGGAGGCCATCGGCATTGAAGGTAGGAAGACTGGGCGTTGGTATTGGGAGCCCGGCACTGCTCTGCTTCCGTCCCCCAGTCAAAGAGAATGTTTGACTCAACGGCGTGCCAATGGATGCGTCCGATCCATCGGGACTGGATATTGATAGAGTGCGCTGCTTCAAGCTGAGCGATGACTTGTTTTTCCTGATGCCCATAGCCGAGCTCTTTCCTGTCCTTGGTGATCCCGGCAAGAGGCCCAACTCGCTAGACACCGCATGACCGAGAGATGGTGTAGCCGGGGATATGGTAGCCGTAGTTTCCGCGGGACTGTGCAGCATAGATGGAAGCGACGGAGCCACAAGACCCCCCGGCTGTGACACCGCGGGTACAGATGGTATTTTGGGCCCCGGGTCGGATGCGAGCTCACCACTACCAAATGAGGAAGTGACCGCAGATTTGGGAAGTATGGGCATGTCAAGCGGCGAATTCTTCACGGGTACAGGCGGTTTCTCGGTGTGCGGAGCACCAGGGACTGGTGGTAATGATGTCTCGATCTTCAGAAGCTTGGCGTTTTGGCCTGACAGTCTCCGACTTCTCACCGAGGCAGCATCCTTTGTCGCAGTAGTTGGGCGTGGAGTGAATTCCTCCGCGCTTGTGGCCTGGGCCATCTGCGATTCCGGTACGGGGGGTAATGCGGCAGACGGAGCAGGAACCGGGGGTGGAGAATGCGATGGCGCAGGTTTCGGCGTTCTCGATTGCAATACCTCTGCGACGGTTGAGAGCGACGTTCCACCCGTCGTCCTGTGCGAGGATACAGAACTGTTGTAAGTACTGGAAAAGCCACTCGAGTCTGATTGCCGTGGCAACGCCGATTTCGATGGCAGTCCGAAATCAAAACCATCGAGCATGAACTCCTGCGTCATTTCATCAAGCAAGCGCTCATCCTCGTCAGCTTCCTCGTTGAAACCGAGCTCTGCACTTTCCCGCACATGCGGCAGAGCCTCGTTGCGAAGCAGAATCTCTTTGTGACGATATCTAGCGGCAGCGATCGCCTCTTCCCGTTCGGCTTCGCGCACTCGTTCTTTGGCTATTTCCACGTTCCTCAGCCTCGTGGCAATTGTGTCTGCGGAATCTTCGTCGTCATATGGCTCATAGCCTTCGTCATATGCAGCTTCGACAGCTGCGTCCAGGGCTGCGTCAAATTCGGCTTCTGTAGCGCCGCTTGTACCTCTTATGTGCTTCCGTCGCATTCCACCTGGGGACAATGAGTGCACAGACGACGCGGACGAAGACCCTCCAGACTCATCGATCGTGTCTAGCCACGACGTCGACTCGCTGCTGTGTACGCGTTGGTGGCCTCCCTGTGTTGGTGGCTGCGGCTGTAACAGACTGGGCTGCTCGACTGACTCGTTCGCGGTGAAGAGTGGCTTTGGGGACAATGGGGGAGGCATGTACGTCCGATCCATGGGCGATTCAGGGGGAGGACTGCGGAGTGCCGGTATCGGATTCGGCAGGCGCCCAGGTGGTGGTTGCAGATGGAATTGCGAGGTATGCATACCTCGTTGTACGTCTCGAATGGCTGTAGAAATGACAGATTCTCGGGGGCCGTATTCACTCGTTCGGAAAGGTAGCTGGTGCGCGGGAGGTGGTTCAGGCTCTGCTCTTTCGGGTAGATTATCGATCGAACGGTCGTTGACTATCCGTGCCATGGACGCGGTCTGAATCGTCGCAGGCTCATCGTCGTCCATCAGAAGCATAGATCGTTGCTCGTCCAGAGATTCTCCACTCATGGGGCGAGCTGGAAGAGACTTCCCACTGCTGTTGGGGTACCCAGGGTCCAGCCGACGGAGCTCCTCAATGCGGCTGGTATAAGTCACTCGCTGGACACGTTAATACACAGTGACAGCACAGCGGATGCAAGACTTGGGGAATCCAACTCACAATCGCGTCCAGTTTCCGCCGGTCCTCCTCTTGCGAGCTGCGTATCATGACCTGCTGCAGCAGCTTGCAGGCGTCCTCGTACGCCTCCATGGCGCCCTCGAAGTTCTGCGCATTGTCGAGCAGGACTGCCGTGTTCGCCTTCTGCAGGGCGCGCGACAGCATCGTCTTCTTGTCCTTCTCCCGCCGCTCCCGGGTGCGGGGAGGCGTGCCCTGGTAGGGGTCCTCCAACCTGGCGCTGGTGTTGCTCTCGGTGCGGTGGTGGTCCTTGCTCGCGGCCCTGCTGTGGTCGCGACTGCCGGTTCCACTTGCACTTGCACTTCCGCCCCTGTGGTGGTCCTTGCTCTGGCTCCTGGAATGGCTGCCCTGTGCTGGTCGCTGTGCGCTATCCCTGGCGGCAGGAACTGATGGTCGTAGCGCGGGGGGCGGCCGAGATGCGCCCGAGGTAGTGTCGTGCCTTGCGTCCGCCTCCTGCGCACCGAGGATTGCCGGCGACCCCAGCGGCGACTTTCCCAGGACTCGCTCGACCTTGCTGCGCGACGCGGGCCGCTGAGTAGCAGGGAGGGGCGCGGGGGGCTTCGAGTTGAAGTAGTCCCTGGACTGGGCGACTGCGGGCAGCGTCGGGGTGAAGAGGCCGGCGGTGGACACGGAGGTGTTTGACGAGACGCTGGTGGGCGTGTTCGGGTCGTAGACGGTCGAGGGCAGCAGTACGGGCGGTAGGGAGGGCAGTCTGGGCGGGGACGTCACCGAGGAAGGGCCGGGCGAGCGTGGGCGTGCTCGGCGGGGACTCGAGGCGGGCGAGCGGTGCGGCGGGTGCGTGTAGCTGGTGTTGCTGGCGACGGCGTGTGCGGTACGTGAGGGCGAGGCGTTAAGTCGTGACGGAGAAGACGGGCCATGTGGGTGGTGGGCGCGGGCGTGGGCGGAGGGTGCTCCGGTCGAGCTTAACTTGCGCTGGTGCTGCTGCGGCGACCGGCTGCTGCTCGAGGTGCTCTGCGACCAGCGGTTGATGTTCTCTGAGCCCTCGCGAAAGGCCCCAATGCCATCGGCGGCCCCGTTGGCAGCACTCGAGCGGCGGCGTGAGGCAGTGGGCGGCGGCGGGGGCGGCTGCCGGGCGGTCGAGGACTCGGCGGGCGCGTCTCTGGCGGACAGCGAGGCGGCTCTCTTCACGGTGACGACCGACGACGACGAGATGGAGGTGCTGCGCGACAGGTTGTGGCGGTGCGAGGGGTGGGCGGCGGCCGGTTCCTGCATGTTGCTGTTGCTGGTGCTGGGAGAGGGTTTGGGCGTGTCTCAGAATCGGGCGGCATTAACGTCGATGCAGCGCGCAGATGGCAAGCATACTTGCCGATGCTGCAGGAACGCGCTGGACGGGCTTGTGGTCTGCTGTCGTGCAATCGTTCACAGGACACACAGGACCACACGGACACGGTAAGGTAGGGCCCCTAATAGCATGTGGAGAAAGACCACCTCGCAGCGCCGCCAAGCGAGCGTCCAGGGGTTGCAGCCAAACACGTCCTAGGAAGGAGCGGCCCTGCAGGAGTAGCGCGCCTTCCTCCTGTCTCCTCCACCATGGTCCATCATACAGTAACACACCATCTGAAGCCCTGTGAGCCGACAATCGCAATTCGCTGGTACCACTTCACCCATCCCATCCCCCTCGCTGCGAGTCAGCACTGCCATCTACAGAACCATTCACCACCAGAGACATGCGTCTTCCTGCACCTCGGGCTCCGAACTGCAGCCCGGCATCCAACGACACCACGCATTGAGTCAGACATTGACGCATATTAAAAGCACTATCAGCACAGCGACGTCGACTCCTGGTATATCGCGGGTGTTGCGTGTTGAGTCACGAAAAGCACACGCAAAAGCAATGCTCGTCACGCGCCAATCGATGCCTCTTGCGGGTATCTCATGTTTGGTTCTTATTGTTGTTTATTGCTCACTTCGGCGACGCTTTCGTCTACCATGTCGCCATGCGCTTCTCCATCGTTCTCGTCTCGTTCCGTGCATGCTCCGCCTTCCTGTCGCGTCCATGGTCTATCCATGGACGACCTGCCCTTTGCAGTGCGCGCAGCACGTTTCATGCACTACCGTTATCGCGTCATGCAGCTATGGGGATGCACTCAGTATCACGCTCTTCCTCCCATATTCCACGCAAAAGTCGTTTAGATCCAGACATCGCCCGGGATCAATGCATGTCCTCCATCATGTCTTCCTCCATATTTCCGTCATCCCATGCAGTGTCGACGGTCTCACCGCCAGCGCCTTGCTTCTTGTTCGCCCGCTTCAGGCTCTCAACGTACTCCTTGGTCAGAGTCAGTCGGTAGTCGGCGTCCTTGACCTGCTCCGCAAGCATGTTGGTTCGCAGCGTCTGCTCGAACAGTGCCTGTTGCTGCTGCTTCTCCGTCTTCGCCAGCGGTCCTTGAGTAGGATCCAGGAAGAAACGTAGTACGGCCCCTGTGTTTGGCTTGTCGCTCTGCTCAAGGACGGCGTTCAGATGACCGCCCTTGATCAAAGTTTCGAGATACTGCTTGATGTCGTCGGGGCTGCCGCCCAGATTGTTGGCGATGTTTGAGACCGGTATTGCCGAGAACGTCCGTGACAGCCGCGAAACAAACGACCGCATCTGGTTGTCCAGGACCTCGTTCACAAGCCCGGTGTTGCCATCCTGTGTACCAATAAGCGCCTGCTGAAACAATCTGCACGTTCCATTGACTCACCTCGTCCCAGATCGTCGCCCCATACTTGATCTGCACTTTCAATTTGGACATGTTGCCAAGCTGTGGGTAGGCTTCCGCCAGAGCCTCGTACGCCTTGCTCGCCGATTTAACTTGCTTGATAGCGTTGGCGTTGGCTGTCCGTGGGATGGTTCGATCCTGCGGCGTGTCAGAGACTTTTCAAGAAAACCGTTACTGCATTTCACATACCGTGGCGTGAACGAGACAGCTCACCAGCACCCACTTCTTGTACGCCTCGAGCATCAAGCCGTTGGCGACATTGCTGGATGGCACAATGAGCACGTGCTCCAAAAGCTGCTGTGCCTTCTTGAATTTCCGCATTCCAAGGTATGCCATCGCTCCTGTCAGATAGTACTCTTGCAGATCCACCAGTGTGACCTTACCCGAGTGTCCTGATCCCAGATGTATGTACTCGCCGCTGGTCGCAACGTCTGCGCAGGGTACCGAATACTCGAGCTCCTGGCGAATCTGATCAGGAAACTTGGAGGGAATGCTATAGATGTAGTTGTCAAGGATAGGCTCGGCCGCGGCGTACGATCGAGAGTCCATACACAGCCGCAGGAAGTTCAGGTGGATGGAGGTGAAGGTGCCCGTGGTGGGGTCAAGGCGAACCATTGCCGACCGTATGGGCGCGATCGCGAGGGCGGGCTGTCACTGTTAGTATTCTCCTCCACTTAGTCTGATCTACAACATACCGAACCCAGGTCCCGCGCAATCTCCTCGACGTAGTTGACTAACTTCCTCCACTCGTGGCCCGCATACCGCATCTGAACCGGATCGAACGTCTCCAAAAACAACACCAGCTTGTTCCATAGCGCGCCTCCGGGCTTGGCTGTGTCTGGGATGCTGCGCTTGTTCACGAGGGCGGAGATGCGATGGCGCAGGGCGAAGGCGTACGCTATCGAGTTGGCCGATGGGCTGAGAACCTGGCAGTATTAGCGAAAGTTCCAAACCAATAGTAAAGTGCCATACTGTGAGCGCATCATTCGGTGCGTCGGCACCCTTCTGCCAGTGTGACGCGGAGATGTTGGAGATTTCGGAAGCAAAGGTCCGCGCGGCTTGGTCGTAGTCGCGCCGCGTATTGAGCTCGGGGGCTTCTGGCTGGAATGACAGCAGTATGTTTAGCAGCGTGTCCGACATGTTTGTGGTTGAGGGAGCGAGGTTGCGCGGGCGGGTGGGGTGGAGAGAGCGGTTGTGGGGTAAAGGCGATTGTTGCTCCGGTCGCAAAGCACCAATCGCGGGCTTAGTAATCGTTGAGCTCTAGTAGAAGATGGTCGTGGCTATTGATTTGGTTGTGGAGGGAGAGGGAGGTGAGATCGTGGCGGGCGAGCTCTGTTCTGGAAATGTGATGGTCGTGAACAGCTACTCACGCGTAGCGTGGCGTACGAAGTAGCTCAAGGCTACCACATGCATGACAGCTAGCGTTCAGAACCCCACCATTTTCACCGCGGTGGTGCTCCATCAAGCCTGACAGATGTAGTGTGAACATCGTCCCAAAGAAGACCTTCAGGTAGAAATAAAATGAATTGCAACACAACGAGTAACAATTCAACCAGAAACTCCACCATCTCCCAGCAATGCATCAAATATATACTCCTGAACCCAACCCCAAACAAACAACCTATCATCTCCGCCTAACAGCCTCCTCCATCTTCCTAACCAACGCCTTCAACCCCACCCCCCTCTCACAATTCCCCTCCAACCACCCCTCCATCTTCTCCCTCACATCCTTCATGCCCCAAAGCACAGGCATCTTACGCCCCTCCTCCGGCTCCAGATGCATCAACGGATTCAACAGCAAGTCCAAACACTCCTGCCAAATCTCCACCTGCCAATATCTCTTCAAGCTCTCCTTGATTTTGTACGTCTTCGTCGCACCAGCACCCAGCGTAGCACCGCGCTCCGCAACAGTGGAGATGTACTTGCCGAAAAGCAGGTTGTGCACGATACCCGCAAGGCCGTGGTAGTCAATCTGGTATGTCCAGGGCCGCAGTTCGCGCATCTCGGCGCAGTCGGCTTCGGTGGTGGGCCAGTCTGCGATGAATTGCACGTCGGGCTTGAACGCCTTCATGTCGATGCCGCGCCCGAAGTCGATGAGCGCGACGCCCTTGGAGGCCCAGCCGTCGCGTCCGTCGCGCTGGTAGCTGGAACTCCAGTCGCTGTCTTTGGGAGCCGCGTCGAAACGCACTAGGATGTTGTCGGATTTGAGATCTCCGTGTACTATGCCCTTTGCGTGTAGTGCTTCTACTGTGCGGAAGAGCTCGACGGTGAAGAACATGGCTAGTTGCTCGTCCATGACACCGTTGTCGGCTCGCGCAATGTTAACGAGGTCGAGAAGTGTGCCTTGGTCGCGGAACTCCTCTACAAGATAGCACTCGTCCTTGAAAACGTGCATCTCGTGTGCGCTGACTATGGACTCAGACGGCCGTGACACACCGAGACGTCGCTTGGCTTGCCGCATGATATAGAACTCCCATGGCGTGGGCGGGTCTTCCATCTTGACCGCCTCAAGAGATTGTCGTTGAACACCAAAGGCACCCTTGCCCATCTGTGCTGGTCGGTTCTTATCCTGACCGTCCTCGTTTGCGTTACTTTCAACAAGATACACAGGCGCAAATGCACCCTTTCCAAGCTCACGCTTGACTGTATACGTTCGTTCAGTTCCAGTGAATTTCAATACCGGTGGCGAGGCCAGGTTTGTCATAGTCTTGTCGTTGGCATTCTTGTTCATCTTGGAGATCGCTTTAGTGTACTTCCGAATATCTGACCCTTTGCTATAGCTCTCCTCGGTGTCAGCGAAGTAGCCATCGTATGTTGAAAGTGGAGGCTGAACTTCCTGTAAGATGGTTCTGCGGATGACCTCGTCGACAGGGTTGCATTGAGTATCTTGAATGATGGGACCGCTGGGCTTAGTGTTCTTTGCTGCAGATTCTTTTGCAGCCAATGGTTTCCGTTTCGGTCCCTCGATTGTCTCTGTCGGGACTGGTTTTGACTCTCTGAGTGCAAGCTTCGCGACCTTTGAGGGGCCAGCAATGGCCTGGCTTAGTAAATCGGAGAAGGGGCTACTACATGGCTCGTCGTCATCCTCAAGAATGGGAAGCGTGCCCTTTGAGCGCGATGGGGTCTTGGCCGCAAAGTACTCTTTCTGTGCACAAGCAGTGTTGATACCTAGCGAGGATTCTGTCTTCTCCACGATGGGAGTCATGAAAGGTAGGCGACTGTTAGCAGCCTGACCCGGGTCCCGATATTTGCGCAATGCCGGATTGTAGTCTTCCGGCGGAACAGGTACATATCGCGTGGGAAGTGATTCTGGTGCTCCAGGGGATGTGGGCGTGACGAGATCAGGGTCATAGTCACCGCTGTTCTCGTCCTTTTGATCCGATGCTTCTTCGAAGGAAGAATCTTCGGATCCTTCGGATTCATCCCCCGAATCTTCTTGCCGATGGTCTTTTGGAACGTGCTTGCTCTCCGTGAAGTCAGACCACGCTGAGACGACACTTTTAGTGTCAGTATCGTCAGCCTCGGTGTCGATGTCGTTGTGGTCGAGCACAGTCGTCCCCAGAGTGAAGTCTGCGGCGGTCGTCTCGTCTCCAAAGTCGCTTGTAGCGCAGGATATGCCACCTGTGCCGGTGCTCTCGCCACCACTTGTGTATGCATCGTCGTCATCGTCACTGCTTTCTTCACCACTCCGCTCTGCTACGCTGTCGTCAGGGTTCTTGAGTGGCTCGTTGAAGATGCCGTAGATCTCGTCCATGGCTTCTTTCGTGTGCAATGTCATCGTAGCTTCGCGCGCACTCTTCTTCCTGCGCATTTTTGGCTTGCTCGGTGAATCCAGATTTGCTTGGACTGGGTTCTGTTAGCTGCTGCTCCTCCAACCTGCATGGTTGCAATCTCACCTGTCTGTGGCTCGCCACGGACCTCCTTCACGTCCATGACTTTGATCTTTCGTGTGCGGTTGGCCTTCTCCTCGCGCCTTGCTCTTCTTGCTGCTTTGGCTTTGTCTAGTTCTTCTTGCGAGGGAGGCGTGTTCTCGTCATTTGCAGCTACCTCATCGTCGATACTGCCTTTCAGCGGTACGGTCCTTGGCTTTGGAGGCTGTTCCTCGGTCTGCTTCGGCGCCAGAGGCGGAGATGTTCGCTTTGGCTGTCTCAGCAGAGCTTCCGCATCTGCTGCTCTCTGCGCGTCCTCTTGTTCCTTCTGGCGAATAGCTGCCCAGTCGTAGTCTAGCCAGCCTCTATGTTTAGCACGCAATTCCTCAAACGAGTATTCCTCTGACATCGGGTTGTCGCGATTCGGATATACCTTCTCAAGATGTACAAAGACAACCTCGAGACGGCCAGTCTTTGCATTCAAAGCTTGCTGATGCTCACGCAACGGATGTGATGTGGGGGAACCGTCAAAAGAATTGGATTTGGTCTGAATACACACGGCAAACGCCAACCAATTAGTCCTGTGATCGTAAATACGTGGAGGGATTGGTATGAGCAGATCAACTCACCTCATCCTTGAAGATCATCATCTTCCCAACACCTGTGTTCTTCTTGCCCACCTTGAGCGTCTCTCCGACCCACGATCGTGCCTCAGTCGTGTTCTCCTTCTTCCGGTCCGCCAACGACCCGATACTGTCCCAGCCTTCCATGCTACCGCTAGAGTCTGTCCTTGCTGGCTTGTCGCCGTCGGAGAAGATGGCGAGCTTCGTCTTCCCTGATCGCGATGGACCAGCGGCTGTGCGTGACTGTTGTGCTTGGGGATCGGCGGATGAGGGCGACGTGTGCGCAAAAGGGTCAACCTTTGCTGCAAGAGCCGGGCGAACTGCGGGTAATGCCGGGCTCGTAGGCTCTGGGACTTCCTGTGGGCGGCTCTCGAAGCGGTGCTGGAACTCGCCGTATTTGCGCACCAAGCGCTCGACGGGGCGGGCGTCGCGGTCGATGCCCAGGTTGTAGACTTCCTCGGCCTGTGTCCACCGCCCCGCCGCCTCCAGCCAGGCTGCGAACTCCTCGTAGTACAGGGCCAGGTCAGCGCCAATGCTGTGGCGCGCAAGATATGCGAACGTCTCCCGTGGGGCGTCGGAGAAGAGGCGAATGTAGTGGAGCCAGAGCTTGAGGTAGCGCGGGTCGTTCCTGTATGTGGGTGACGTCTGGAACGCCTTGGTCGCGCGCTCGAGTAACGGGCAGAGCTGCGATTGGGGCGTGTTCTGCGCGGAAGGATATGCGTCCAGTGTCCACTTCACGTAGCGGTCGTAGATGTCGAGGGGATCGTCCGACTCGTCTGCGGAGAGCAGCTCCTTCTCGTACTGCAGTCGCACCGCATTGTGCGCGTCCTGTGTTTGCGACGGCGACGGCGTGTATCCGGCCCCGGCAGTGAGTGGTGGTGTGTATAGCTGTGCGAGCGCCTTTGCGGAACGGCCGCTTGGGAGCGACTGGATGTTTTCCTTCTGGTTCTCGATGATCTCGAAGTCGATTAGGTCGTCGGAGCCCATGGCGCCGGTGGGGTATCAAAAGTGGAAAAGAAACAAGATAACAGGAGAACCCTAGGTGTGAATGTGAAGTAAAATCCTGCTTGGTGTTGCTGTTGCTCGATGTTGTCGCGATCGGCGGGGTCACATCCGTCGCGTGGCTGCCCCTACCCCAACTAGTCGTTGCTATGGCAACGATACACATCCTGAACGATGAGCTTCAATGAATTCGGATCGTGCAATGTGTGCAATATTCATGATAATGTATATTTCCTCTTACACTGTTCTATATACTACGATCTGAACTCAATCGTCAAACACCACGCCCATCCGCCCCTGCGCCTGATGCGAAGTCATAAGCTCAACCATCTTCGGCACGTCCTCTAGCCTATAGGTCGACATGTGCGGCTTGATATTATGCTTTGCAGAAAACTCAATAGCCTCCTTCATGTTATAGCACGCTATAATCATCAGTGCACGTATCTTCAGAACCATTCCAAAAAAAAACACTTACTTCCGTTGTTCGAGCCCTTGACTCTATACCTTCCCAGCGCAATATCCAATCCATTAAACTCCAGCGGTTGCTGCGGAATACCCACCACCATGATCAAGCCCTCGCCAGCCTTGACAATCGCCGGACAGTCATCATACGACTTCTTGCTCGCCGTGAAATTGACAGCCGCATGCACACCCCCACCTGTGATTTCCGTGATCTTCGTCTTGTACTCTTTGTCCGTCATGGAATTGAAGACGTGATCCGCGCCGCAACTCCGCGCTTCTTCCAGCCCGGCCTCTGTGATGTCGATGCCAATCACTTTGTGGCCCATCGCTTTCGCGTACTGGATGCCCATGTGTCCGAGTCCTCCGCAGCCGATGATGGCGAGCCATGAGCCGGATGGAAGTTCGCAGTCTGCGACGCCGTGGTAGGCGGTCACGCCGGCACAGAAAATTGGTGCAGATGACTTGGGATCCACTGGCACGCAGTCAGCATCTCAACATTTCATGCTCTTGCTGGGGCGCATACGATTGCCAGGCAGTACGATGGCGTTCCTCGCATCCACCACTGCATACTCTGCAAAGTACCCGTTCTCGCTAAAGCCCTGCATCTTTGTCTTCCCTGTCTTACACCAAGAATTATGAACGTTCTTGCACGCGTAGCAATCGAAACAGCATTCAACAGCGCAGATGAAACCCACCGGATCGCCTGCCTTAAATATGCTCGCAACGTCGCCTGACCCTGTGGAGACGACGCGTCCCGTTGCCTCTAGAGGTGCATGTACGAAGTCAGTGTGTCTCACATGCAGTTCGTACAGGGACATTACGCACCGTGGCCGATTGTGACGGGGTTCTTGCCTAGGATGAGGCCTTGGTCGTTGGGCTCAAAGAGCATGACGTCGGAGTGGCATAGTGACGCGCATCCGATCTTGACGAGCAGTTCGTGCGCTTGAGGTTCGGGGATGGGTATCTCGTTCAGGTGGAGTTTGTTATCGCGAGCGTCACTGTAATATCTTAGGACCTGTGTTGTTTGCGACTCTCAACTTGGTGACTCACTATTGTTGGGCGCGCATGGTCTTGCCTGGCGCGGCTGGCATGGAACCCATTGTGGCAAGTAGCAGAACCGATTGAGTGTGTATCCTAGATCGTACAGGAGTTGATGGCGATGAGGATGAGCGGTGACGCAAGTAGTGTAGGATAATTAAGAGGTATGATTAGATATTAGGATACGTAAACTAGACTGCAGCGGAGCCATCTTGTATGCCGCGCTCTAATAAGAGACGGGAAACATGTACCGCAAGCTGCCAAAACATGGGGAAGATGGTTCCCGAAAGCAGACAATATTGCTATGACGCGGTCCGTCGAAAAAGAAAGACGCTGTAGTGGAAATCTATAAGGGGGTATACAAAACGAGAAAGAGTCCAGAACATAGGAAAGTGTCCGACCGTACGATTGGGTATCTCTGTAAAGGAAAGAATGAAATCAGTAACATGCTGGGACAGCTGCACGCGAAGAGATGCAGTTGATAACCCCTCTAGGGCCCCCGCACTTTTTGATGTTCGAAAGCGGATGCTGAACTCCGGAAGAATGTTGAGTCGTGCGACAGGCGCAAACCCCATCGAATGAATCGTCGAATCTAGGCTGGAGCCAAGTGGACCTGGTGCGGCTTCCAAGTGTCTTTTAGAGCCATTTTGGTTCGCGCACTGTGCGCGGGTGGCCTCGGCTGTGTCGTGGGAAAGTAGGCCGATCTTTGAGGCTTAATACCGTCCTTCAGGCAGCAAGAAGCCCACATTGTACGTCGCAGCCATATGAGCATGCTCACATGGCAGAAACTTCGCGTCGCACCGTCCACTTCCACGGCCTCATGATGCGTGCCCAGGTGTCCTTGTCCTTTGTCGCATTGGCCTTCTTGGCAGGTGTTGTGTTGTTCATGTTGGCCATGTACAGTGCGTAAGAGACCTCCATCTTCTTCATGGCTTCTTCCTTCATCTTTGCACAGCTCATTGGATCGTGCTCCCAATCCGGGTTGCTGAGCTGGGTGTGGTCTCCGCGGTATCGTGGAGACGTGGTCGGCCACCCGAAATCCTTAACGAGGTACAACGTCGGCGGCGAGCTGTAGTCGGAACAAAGTGACTCCATTGAGCCCTTTTCGCAGATGCTCGATAATCGGCTCGATGATTCGGACATTGTGGTGATGCGGGTGATTGCGCGCCTCTGACGCGTTGTCGGGTAATGTGAAGAGGGAGAGGCGGTGGGATGACTCGACTTTGTGACTGTATTGAGCGCGGGTGGCAACAAGAGCGAACGGCGGACAAGGCGAGGTAAAGGCGGAGAAGAAAGCGTCAAGTCGTGCAAATGTTGATTGTTTGGTGGTAAAAGATTGTGATGAAGCAAGGTGCTGGGTGAAACATGCACGAAAGGCCTGGAATGTGAGATTGCGATGCGATGGCGCGTCAGGGGGCGCCGCTGTGCAGCCACAAATTACGGGGCGGCAGCGGCTAGCGAAAATCTGGTGCACCTCGACCACCCTTGTGGACTCTGGACAGCGCACAGTGACGTGCTGCATACATAGATACCGTCACAATCAGCCCAAAAGTTATCATTGTGGTAATTTGTTGTCATGCTCTCATTCAGGATATCGCATACCTACCCAAGTTGGCGTTTACCTCTTACTGCTCAGTGTTTTGTCCAGATTGTACGCAGCCGAGATCAGCGCGAGGTGTGAGAAGGCCTGCGGTGTGTTCCCGAGCTGCTCTCCAGACGCCGAGATCTCTTCAGAGAAGATGCGCAGATGATTTCCAAAGCTCAGCATGTTTTCGAAGATGCTCACTGCTTGCTTCAAGTATTTCCCGTCGTATGCGCCAGCCTGACATGTCAGTAAAGTCGTCTTGACTGCGCACTGGGACGGACATACCCTCGTCAGAGCCTCCACGAGCCAGAAAGTACACATACTAAATGCCTGTTATATGGTCAGTGGATATACAGATTCAAGCCTCGCGATAGAGCACTCACGCCTTCTCTGCCTCCAACGCCATCGTCGCTCAGTACAGAATTGTACCGATACACCAGCCCTGTGCTCGTCAGTCCACCTTTGTCAGGAGCTTTCAAGATGTTGTCGAGAGTCTTCAGGAACCGCGGGTCGGTGGCGGAGATGAAAAGGACTAGAGGAGCGATGAGGACCGCTGAGTCCAGGACATCCTTCGCTTCATAGCTCTGGATGAACCCGAGCTTGTGGTTGTATCCCTTGTCCATCACTGCTCACGAAATCAGTAATCATCATTGCTGTCTATCTACAAGAGACCACGAACCTTCTTCGCAGATCTGATCGCGCACCCGGTACCACTCCGCCCTGTGAGGACATGGAAAACTCCGCTTGTCGGCAAGTCGCAAGGCTCGGTCGAGCGCAACCCAAAGCATGATCTTGCTGTACACAAAGTTCTGTTTCATGCCTCGAACCTCCCAGATCGACATGTCTTTCTCCTGCCAGATAGTGCAGACATAGTCCGCGAGTTGCCTTATAGAAAGCCACTGGTCGTACGTGACCGGCTTGCCGAATCTCTGGTGGAGATATATGCCGTCCATGAGTTCACCGTAGATGTCGAGCTGGACATGGAAGGCTGCCCCGTTTCCGATACGAACTGGTCGGCTTCCGCGATAACCTTCCAAGTGGCCCAGTTCGATCTCTGGTATATCTGTCCCGCCCCACTAGAGCTAGATCAGTATCGAGATCAGGCCTCGGACTGAAGAGCTTACTATGGTGAACATGATCGGTAGCGGCCCATTTCGGGCTGTTGCCTCCTTGATTCGCTGGAAGATATAACCGGTGTAGGCCTCTGCTTCGTGACTATAGCCCATGCGCAACAAGATGTACATGGTGAATGAGGCATCCCTTACCCAGCTGTAACGGTAATCCCAATTCCTCGAGCCTATAATTCGTCAGATTTTGAACTCCTGTTGCGGACTTTATATTACCTCCAATATCTTCCGGTAACGAGAAAGTTGGAGCGGCAACAATTGCCCCAGAGGGCTCAAAGATGAGCATCTTGAGCAAGAGTAAGCTCCTCGTCACCACCTGCTCCCATCGACCCATGTATTGGGACTCTTTCATCCATCTCGCCCAGTACTCATGTGTACTCGTCTGTAGCTCGTTGACCATTGTTGTGTCTATCTTTTCCGGAGAGCCATCCTCCGGCTCTCGCAATACGAACGAGACGGCCTGCCCTTCATACAAACGAAAAGTCGCTGATATAACATCACCCAAGCCTGATGGGCTGGAAGATTGATTGCACACGATCCTGGGGTGAGGCTGATCCGTTCCATCGCCGCAGTCAATTGTTGCGTTGAGTTCCAAGGACAACTTCTCGGACTTGAAGACGACTCGCTGACGGCACTGGTCTTGCTTGCTGCCGCTCATGTCGGCTATCTCGGTCGTGTGTTTATCCTGTGCATAATCTGCAGCAGCGTCAGGAGACTACCTGAGTACTCGTCTGGGTCACTTACTGAAGGCCGGAAGCACTTCCACGTTAACATCAACGTGACCACGCATACATTCAACCCGTCGCACTAACCACTTCTTCAGATCAGGCCGCTCTGCTACATTACCTGAAGGTAGATGTACCAAGTCAGTGCTTGTCTCACACATAGCTCGTACATGGAACCCTCTTACCTGTGTGATCGCTTGCAACCACTCGAGCGAAATACTCGGCATCGATAGCTTTGTTGTTTGGGCGAGGGAAGACTGTCGCCTGTTAGATCGTGTTCTTTTGATGGTTTCAAACGACGACTACTCGTGACAATTGCATTTTCTGGGGCAGTGTGGTCATGTGTGTCCGGGTTTTGCGGTCTCATCTTTTGTCAAAAGAGGAGTTCATGCGCAGAACGCGAATTTTGAACACAACCGGCACCTGTGGATTCCAAGTCAACTTACAGTCAATCAGGTTCATAACGCCATCTTCTTTCAGATAGCGTGTCTGCAGAATGTTGCTTGACGGCAGATAACGCTGCTTCGTAGTACACGGCTCATCCTTAGTCGGGGAGATCGAGAAATGGCCTCCTTTGTCTTTGTCCAGGATACGGCAGAAGACGGACGGCGAGTCGAAGTGTGGCCAGCACATGTAATCTAGGCCTACATAATGTTAGCGCTCATCTCGATGCAAGCGCGGGAATTAGTTTACCTCCATCTGTGGCTACCATCGCGCACGTCTAGAATAGTTTAGCCTAAGTCTGATCGTCGTAGCGAGTGTGTACTGTACTCACCCTCATATTGCCGATGAGTCCATAGTCCTCGATAGGGACGTATCCATTTGCCGATCGTCGCATGGACTTCTGCTGCTCGTTGGACGTGAGTTCCTCCATGACTAGGTTTTGCAGTTGGTGTCTCTAATTCGGTCGCAGAGGAGTCGCACTTGCGTCTGAAAGTCGTGGTGAGCAAACTGCAATCGCCGAGTAGTTTTCATACGCTACTCCGCGCGATATGTGGTAAAGGTAGATACTCGATTGTGGAAGGTGTCACCTCGTGCCGGTCAATGGATTACAAGCCATGACGTAGCTACTCTCAGTTTCACCAACTGACGAAAACGCCGACTTTTCACGGTTGGAATTCTCGCAGTGACTGCTTGTGCTCAATTTACCCGTTGTGTCATACAACGCGTGGTCAGGCAAGAATGGCAACTATGGTGCGCTTTGTGATGCTTAGGTACTTCGACAGCCTAGCCCGATGATGTGCGGCCTTGCAACGGCCCGACCTGGGAACTGCGCTGAGACACTTTCGAAGCTGTACTTACCAGTCGAGGGAAGATTTTAAAAGTTTCGCACTGAAATGACTAAGCCAACCACTGGCAGATCGTCGAAGCTGTCAGCGTAAACCTTCGCTTCTCACTTCTCAGTGCTGTTCAATGCTGGGCGGAAACATGCATTCTGAAAGAAAGAAAATCTTGTATAAATCCAATTTACTCTCGTGCAGAGCATCGGTCTTTGTTCGTCTGCGAATTACGCTCTTTCCTGGCGACAAACAGCACACCACTCTTGGACGCCGCGGGATTCATGACGATAAACCTAAAACTGTCAGTACTTAACATTAGCTAAGCAAGGTGTAGTATCATCTCACTACACCATATTGGGGAGCATAAGGACATGGTCTGGCTGAAGTAGCTCGCCCTTCCATCCCACAGCTGGGCTTGACCGTCTGACATGCTGACATGTGAAGCCACTCGAGACCTAGGAGCACTGCCTGCAGCAAGCCCTATACTTCTTTTTCTTCGGCAAAACCACGAACCTCCAATGGAAGCCGCACACGACTACAGGGATTCCACGACGTCTGGATGCAAGTGATCTTCCATGCACCTATCGTGAGGCCGGACAAACTGGCGAAGTTCACTCGATCAGCGAGCTGGACACCAAATTTATAACCCATCATTCAACCAGGCTCATTCACGGTCCGTTAGTTCTTCGAATTTCGATGACTATCAGTTGCCTTATCTTCGTAGTGGTCGTTCAACGCTGAAGCCACCCCGAACACTTATGGGTAGGCTTACCACCCGCCAGCCGTGTCGAAGTGATAACAAGTCCTCGTCCGCCCCTTACGGACAACGTTGTTGTTGTTGTTGTTGTTGTATAAAAAGATGATATGGAAGCAAGTGAATGACTTGCCCATAAGGTGACTTTAGAGTGCAAGGAGTCCTGAGCATGTACAAACATGATGACAATCAACATGGCAAGACGTGAAAGTGTGACTCGCAGGACTAAGCCAATTGACAGAGCTCAACGTGAGTATTGAGCTGCAACTTACGCTTTAAAGCGGGAATGAAAGCGGTAAGTTGTCCGGCTTTACATGTGAGAACGTTTGACGCAGAATAGCCGTTGTCCACCGCTCTTTTGGCAGCGCACGAGACTAGCCAAGGGATGCTCTCGCGCTATTTGGGTTTCAGCCTGTTGTAACTCATCGCCAGCATTCTGGCTCGCAAAACGTCTGGTCATCTGAGCGACTGCATACGCCGCCTAGGCAAGAAGCCGGAGCTACCCTCGTCGCGTCAAATCGCCATGTTGACAACCGACCATGCTCGGTCAATGAACGCCACGTGAAGGTATCCAGGAAGCAATGCAGAATCATATATTTCGTATTGAGCGTGGGATCCATTGGACTGGTGTGTGGAATTTGTAGTACAGCATGCATGGCTGTGGATCGACGGTTGCAGGTTGGAACACCGGTACGGTAGCGCGTGCGGGCACTTCTCGCTTGTCGCACTCGAATTGGCAATCCTACAACTGCATGGCATATTGCGAACAAAGTGGTCCTTACATCATGTCGACAATAAATGGTACATTTCGGTTTGTCTTTAATTGCTACTGTATCAGTAGATATGATTGACCACTTCATCAGAAACTTCCGTCTATGTCATTTACCTAGGCTTCGGCCCAATGTTGCTAGTTCAGGTTTCTGATGACCGAAAAGTGTAGCCTGCACATGTGAGATCTCTACTTCTACTTCGAAAAAGCCATTCAACAATTAGGATTTCAGTTAACTCTGCGGTTTCTTCTTCTTCAATCTAGCAGTTGCCCTTGCCGGACGGCCGTGGGCATCGGGAGCAAGTGGCGGCCAATCAACTAAAGGTGCTCACCGCTCACAACCAAGTATGAATCGATCTACGGGAGCACGAAGCCACACAGTAGTCCGGCATATTGTGCATTAGGTATTTAGCAACACGGGTTTGGACGTCATGGCCGTGGAAGCCACGTTTGAGCACGGCATCTTTCTCGAGTAAGTTACAACTCTTTAGAATCCTCTTGAGGAGCGCCTTCCTTCACTCGTCCGCCTTCCCGTTGCGCCAGGAGCCGCCAACGTCGAAGATCAGCCTGTATCTTCCATCGACTAGCTTCCCATAGAATCCTTCCAAAATTCACGATGCGGCGATGAGTGGGATAAAACCATGACAGGGATGATGCAAGGGTGAAATACGGCCCGCCAGACTAGAAACGCCGAAGCGGAATCTTCTTTCTTGGCTCTAGCGTCTTTTCTTCCTCAGCACATCGGCACCGCAAATGACAGTACCGCGAGCATTTCGCCGTCTCCAGGATCTATCAATCCTTGGAGAACAGCCTTGTCATTCATTCGCCCCACTAACGAGCGCTGCCATCCCACTCCTTACTTGCCTCTTTTCCACGTTTATCCCTCCAACAGAACGCTTCGCACGTGTCATAATGACTTAAGTACTACCCTGAAAGGAGACGGTAAGTATGCGATTCGTTTCCTGATATTAGTGGACCGGCGTCGGCCTTGTACACGTATGAGTGGGATTTTAGCTAGGCAGAGTATTAATGTTTATGCCCCTCCCCTCTCTTCATGTCATTCACCGATACACTTATCCCTTCCGTTTCGAGTAAGAGGGCCCCGGTATCTGGGTCTTGATCCGCCGCTGTCTTTGCCAGCCCGGATCCACAAACGTCTACTCCACTTTGCCCGCGATTTACTTACCTTTCGTATGACCCTACGGTGCTACGCTTTTGATTCACACACATCAATGTACTGTCATTGACCCTTGACCATGGGAATCAATGCAGACTCCAAAGCCACAGTGCTAATTACCCAACCTTCGAATAGTGGCCAACGTCAGCCGCCAATTCCCACATACTCGAAAGCCGCGGTAGCTGGCGGAGCACACCACAATCGCAATATAATGGCAACAATCGCGGACGATGATGATCGATTGCTTGCGCGCATCGGATATACTCCGGTAAGGGCGTCTGAAGTTATGATAGTCCATTCACTAATATTAGGCACAGGTGCTCCACCGTCACTTCTCGAGATGGTCCACAGTCTCGTATGCTATCTCGATTCTAGGTGTACTAGGTTCAGTGCCAGCGACGTTCGGCGCTCCAATGACCTCCGGTGGACCAGCAACGGCTGTGTGGGCATGGTTCATTGGCAGCATCATGGCGTACTGCATAGCAAGCTCAGGTGCGATACGCGCCAACTATACTTCATGATCGCATGCTAATGTACTGTCAGTGGCGGAGCTTGTATCAGCATATCCAACTGCTGGAGGCATGTACTATGTCACGAAACACGTTGTACCACCGGAACACGTCGCTGCATGGGCGTGGATCATTGGGTGGTGCAACTTCCTGGGCCAAGCAGCTGGAGTCGCAAGTCTAGCATACACAATTTCGCAGATGATACTCGCAACGGCTGTGATGCACACCATGGACGGCGACATCCCGACATTTGAACCGTAAGAAAGCTATATGCATGTCAATCCAGAAGCTGATTTTGACTTCAGCCAAGCGCATCAGACCGTTCTTTTAGCTATCTTCGTGCTCTGCTTGTTTGGGACTATCTGCTCGTTCCCCACGAATTGGCTGCATCGCATCATCCTTTGGTTCGCGCCGATCAACAGTAGGTCATGTTTCAACTCATCATTGAGTCTCAACTAATTGAAGCTCAGTCATTGCATCAATCTGCATATGCATCGCCCTGCTTATTCTTACGCCGAACAAACAAAGTCCTCAGTGGGTTTTCACGACGGTAATGGACGGCTCAGGTTGGGGCAGCAAGGGGTTTTCATTTTTGCTCGGGTACGTCTACCCTTGCCTAGTCTGATCGGTGTAGATCGGTGTAGATCGGTTCTAATAATGCGAGCAGTTTCCTATCTGTGGCTTGGACAATGACAGATTACGATGGTACGACGCAGTAAGTCAGCCTTATGTGCTCGCCTAGCGACCAATCTAACATTGTTACACAGCATGTCAGAGGAAACACACGATGCTGCAATTCGTGGTCCTGTGGCGATTCGTGCCGCCATCCTCGTCTCTGGCGTTGTTGGCTGGATGCTAACGGTCACGTTCTGCTTCTGCATGTCAGACTACGATGCCATTATGGCGACGCCCACTGGTCTGCCGGTCGCACAAATCTTCTTCAATGCCGGTGGTAGGACAGGCGGAACGATCATGTGGTTCTTCGTTATGCTCGTGCAGTTTTTCACCGGTTGCTCCGCGATGCTAGCGAATGCGCGAATGGCGTGGGCGTTTTCTCGCGATGCCGCTTTCCCTTTCTCGGCGTGAGTGTCGGACCACTCGAATTGATGCCGGGAGAGAAGGCTAACACCAGGCAGATTCTGGAGCAAGGTCAACCACTACACCCAGACGCCAGTCAACGCTGTATGGCTAGTTGTTGCCTTCTGCAGCTGCCTCGACTTGATCGGTATCGGCTCGACGCTTACCATCACCGCTATCTTCAACATCACTGCTCCTGCATTGGACATTAGCTACATCGCAGTCATCATTGCCCACCGATGGTACGAAGGAACAGTCCAGTTCCACCCTGGTCCATACACCATGGGTAAATGGAGTAAACCGGTCAATGCTGTCGCGGTGATCTGGGTCATCTTCATCAGTGTCGTCCTCTTCTTCCCCACGATGAAGCCGGTGAAGGCCGACAATATGAACTATGCCATCTGCGTAGCGGCGTTCATCGGCCTCTTCAGCACGGTTTGGTGGTACGCTGGAGCAAGGAAAAAGTACACTGGACCAAGGACCAATGATTCCATCACCATGCTTCCGCCTGAAGACCCGCAGGAGATCTTCAGCGACTACGATACGCCTTGATCGCGGTCGAAATTGTCGGAACACCTGGCCGATTTGATTTTGATGTGTTCATTGGCGCAGTGCTTTTCATTCCCATCATATGGCGCATGGAGTTACACAGAGATAGAAAGCACATGCGCCTCAAGAGATACCCCAATAGAAGCTTAGAAGGTACGCGGGGAGTTTCGATACTACAGTATGCAGCAATTCACACGCATATGGTCATAATGCACACGAAAGACGAGAAAGATCCGTCCATTCTACTTCCAACGACATCGTGCGCTGTGCTCCCACGCACGCTACATGCTAGTCGCAACAGGTTATACAAGGCGAACGCTGCTCCAACTTGTACTGGAGCACTTCGCACTATCCTTCTACTTCGGGGACATTGCTTGTGTCGTATGATATGCACGTTCTGGGCCTTGTCTGATCGATGCGATTCACCCGACTGGACTTCGACACCCGACGAACAACGTAATGCCCGCAGACAACATGCCAGTAGCTTATAGTGAGAGTCTGAACATACTTATTCGACTTGGTGTTGTCCAAATCGAAACGTGTCGCAAGCGTAAGTCGCTCCAGAAAACTGAAATTCACTGCCAGCTCGTCGATCTGGCCTGTCTATAAAACGTATTGTATGCCACGTATCACGGCGTACGTCACAACGACAACCGATCACGACGCCTGAGCCTCAGCATTCGATGCATACATCACGGTAGTACGTGGAATTCGAGAAGAAGCTTCCCAACTTCAATTCTTCATTATCATTGCGCTCGCTACACACAAGCCGGCCAAACGCCTCTCTCCAAGTCAATCAACACGAACAGTAACCCAAACCCAACTCAAGGAAAAAGCGACAAAGGAAAAAAAAACCCCCGCTGCGTAAGTGCGTCGTAACACTAGGATTATCGGAAAACCCTCCGCCATGCTCGAGCCCGTCATGAATTCGGTATGGACATATCCGTCATGATCTGTTGCTCTCGTACTAACTCTCCTTGCGTGGAAAGTCGCGTGTCAACCACGCTATTCTGGTCCACGCGACACTGTCGTGCGCCTGTGTATGGTCGCACATCTCGTCTAGCGCGATGCGTCTGCTGTTCATCCTCCTCCCCGAACGCCGATCGCAACATCATTGTACGTCCCCATCACTCGCAATGATCTATGACCTTCCGGTGCCCGCCATCTTCAGCTCTTTGATTCCGATGGTTGGCATCTTGCTGAATCGCCTGTTGCTTCCTGCCGAGCTGGACTTTGTCGAGCTGGGTGACGAGCTGTAGACGTATTCGCCGTCGACATATTGTGCGTCGCTAATGAATGTGGTGCGTTTTTCGCGGCGCGTGTAGCGTTGCTCGAGGCGGTAGAGTTCAAGGCCTGTATTGCGAATTGATTAATCGGATGCTCTCTTGAGAGAGGGGCAGGTACACTCCAAGGCGCAGACGTACGAGCTTGTAGCTTCTCAAAGATACCCATTGTGATTGATTGATTGAGGTGTAATGCCGTGCGCCGAGATGTAAAGTTCGTGTGTCCGTGGTACTGACAGTTGCGAGGAAGAGATAAAAGTTGGAATGTCGCGATATGGGGTTGTGCAGGTAAGTCCTTGCAACACGCGCAAACGGCAGTGGTCTCAGAACTACTCCACAGTGCGTCGTCCAGTAGAAAATGATTTGTGTAAAAGTCAATTGAGCAGAGTGAGAGGCAGAAGAGGTGCAAAGTTAATTAACACCAGCTAATCGCGACAAGATAAACGAGCGTGGGATTCTTCCTGCAGGCTGGGAGCGAGGTTGCATGCGACTCCGAGAGACCAAGGAAGAGGAACGAACGCCCAAAAGTCAGGGACCACTTTCTTCCCTCGGGTCGTTGTTGGGGCGCACGACTCGGGAGGTAGAGGATTCTGGGCTAGACTTCTGCTACTCTAAACTCGCCTGGGTGTAGCGTTTCCATGCGGCACTTCCAGAATGTTTAAACGTGGCTAGAGACGCCGAGCATCCGTAACGTGCCATGTCCGAAAGAAGCTACCTTGGCCGGCCCCACGGGACAGTGGGTTTGCAAGTTTCATCAGGCCGTTATTGAGGGGTCGATCTCGTGGAATAGTCGCGGTGCAAAACTGTCTCTCATGTTGCCAACTCCTGTGGTAACGTGAGGCCTTTCCTTTGAAAAGCTTGCGAAGATGCACAAGATTTGCCAGAAGATGGTGATTCGTGGTCTCAATTATAAGCTGCACTCAGCTCGCGCTCGATTCAAGTCTTCACGTGCGACAAGGATCAGCGCTCGTTAACGAAACGTGTGAACGTGCCGTCCGCCACTCTGCTTGGCGTCAAACGCAAGTTCGTTCCAGGGGCGGCACATTGATGAGTGCGGCTCGAATGGAGATTGATCGACGCAATCGTTTGTCAAGAGGCAAAAGAACATCATGCGACTGCCAAAGGCCACATCAGCTTGTACACCATTCTTTTGATTAGTAAGATGAAGAGAAGACAGGAACATGAATGCTCTATGACAACGCCGCATGCTGGACCAGCAACGTGCCACTATCGTGGACTTCTCGCGTGCTTCGCTCCAATGCTCCCTTCAATGCATATGATGATGCCACACAGCTGGCCGTACTGACCTCTCTAACTTCGTGATTCTGGTATATGGCCCTCTACCACTGCAACTGCTCCCACATTGCCCGCGTCTGCCGAGCCGTTCAGCAGTGAGATGCACGATATGACATCGGTGGGCTCGACAAGGTGCCAGCTAGCAAGTGTTTGCTTCGAACTGGCGCCGACAGTGACCGAGAAGACGTGTTCTGTAGGCAGTTTCGATTGTCGGAGTGAACGGAACATGTCTATCATCATTAGCCTTCGTGAACTCAGGGTGCGTGAAAAGAGCACCAACCTTCGTCTGTGAAATCATCGCCCAAGCAGAGAACCAACTCAGGTGGCTGCTCGCCATACTCGAGAACAAGCCTCTTCGCGATCTCGCCCTTGTTCACAAATCGTGGACGAACTTCAAGATTTGCTTTGCCTGTCATGACTTCTACGTCGTACTTCTTCGCAACGGTACTCTCGAGGTGCTTTTGGCACTCGCGAGCTTGGAAAGCGCCATACTCAGGATCAGCTCGCCGATAGTGCCAAGTAAGAGCAATTTTCTTGCGTTCGATGAAGGATCCTACGCCATGTTAGCTCCAATTCATCGTTGAATCAGGGACAAATACCTTGAGTCTTGTCAGTGTAATGCTGGAAAACGTCAATAACCTCAGCCTGCCAGCTCATATCTTCTTTCTCAGTCAGATTTTCCCAATCTTCACTTCGCGGATTCCGCATGAAACTGCCATGCTCGGCACTAAGACCTAGTTCCGTGATGTGTCCCATCCACTCGTCCAAGAAAGCCTGGTCTCTTCCACTGATGATCCAGACAGAGTTGTTCGGGTCTGATGCAAGGGTTTTCAGGGTACGAATCACTCGATCTGAGGGTATGGCGGCCTGCGGATCCTTGACGATGGGTGTCAAGGTGCCATCATAATCAAACATGAAGAGACGCTTCTTGGCCTGTCGGTATTGGAAGAGCAACTTCGCTCGATCTAGTGCTGGGGTGGCGAAAGACTGGTCGAAGGACGACAGATTTGTCATGAGCTTCTTGAGAAAGTTGTTCGTCCATGCCTGCACATTGTTCGAGACTACATGGTTGTAAAGAGTCGTGTGTTGTATCTTACGCTGCTTGTCATCGAGCTGGAGAGCGTCGTTGATAGCATCGGCGACGCCGCCCAGGTCCCATGGGTTGATGTGCATGGCTCCAGTGAGAGAACCAGAAGTACCTGAGAACTCAGACAAGATAAGCGGGCCGTGATTGTCCTTTTGGCAGATGACATACTCCATGCTTGTCGTGTTCATGCCATCACGCACGCTCGTGATGAGACCGATGTCCGCCAGTCGTAGGAGAGCAAAGTACTCTTCTCGTGAGAGGTATTGTGGGAAATGGCGGACTGGGCTAAATTCAAGTGAGCCATATTGGCCATTGATCTTGGCCACCAGGTCCGAGATGTTGTTCACCACTCTCTCTCGTGCATTTTCGCCTCTGTCCGTGTGGACACTACTCGGGCTTGTCACCTGGATGAGAATGACTTTACCTTGCCACTCCGGGTATTTTTCGAGGAAGAGTTCGAACGCTTGGAGTTTCTGAACAACGCCGCGAACAGCGTCGAGTCTATCGCGACCGATGATAATTTTCTTATCACCGTATATTCCACGAATGTCCTTCAGTCTCTCGTTGATTTCGGGGTCACCAAATGCTTGTCGAGTGGTAGAAGCTGCGTTGATACCGATTGGAAACACGTCTACCGCTACATGTGCTCCATAGGCATCGACGCCAGCTGAAGAGGAGTCAAAGCCGAGAATACGTGTACAACACGAAGAGAAATGACTCGCGTAGCTGTAGGATTGGAAGCCGATCATGTTTGCACCCAAGACACCTTCCAGGATCTCTTTGCGACGGCTCAGGCATCTGTAGAACTCGCTGCTGGGAAACGGCACATGGAGGAAGAAGCCAATGTAGATGTTCGGTAAACGCTGCCGAAGGAGGCTTGGTAGGAGCAGCAAGTAGAAGTCGTGTACCATGACGATGTCTCCAGGCTGGTAAATGTCCATGATCCTGTCCGCAAAGAGCTTGTTCATTCGATAGTAGTCGGCCCACGACTTGCGAGCGGCGCGACCATCCTCGGGTTCGTTTTGTTTGTAATGGAACAGTGTGTACAGCTCATGCTCAGCGAAGGTGCGCCATCGGCCCTGATCCCTGACAATGTATTCGTCTTTGCCCTCATCTACCTCGTCGACCAGCCAAACAGGAACAATCTTGCCCCCATGATCGCGCTCAAGCTGCTTGTCAAGCCGTTCTCGATCCTCACGGCCAATGCGAATATCTATCGGTTGCTGAGGCTCAGGCTTTGGCTGCTTCGGATCCACTGGGATTGGCGCCGCAGCTTTGTTGACAGGTGGTTGCACCGCCAGCGTAGTCGATGAGTTGGCAGATTTGATCTCGCCTGTCCAACCTACCAACGTATGGTTCCAAGGAGACGAAGATGATGCCAGGTACGAGAAAGAGTCGAACAGGGCAGACGTTCCGCGGCGTGGGTCAAGGTCCCAGTCGTTGCCCTTGGAATAGCCAATGCTGTACGGCACAGCAAAGGTGGCACTGATGACGCGACCACTCAGATTAAGCCCAGGATGTGCTGCGCGTGGGTCGATGTCTGCTAGATCGTGCTTGGTCGCCGGGTCCGGAACGTCCTTGAGCTGTTCGTGGGCTTCCTTGTCGACGGGAGCACCGGCCTTGTCTGCGACCTGCTTATCAGCGAAGTATGAGTTCGCATTCCACGACGGTCCAGGAGTGGCCTTCTCTGGGTCGAACGGCAGCTGATTGCCATCTTCGAGATCCTCAGGGTCGATGTAGGCCGATTTGCCCGTGAGGTGGACGCCGGGTGTGACGGGGACGTTGGTGATGGAGGGATGCAGGGCAGGGTGATCGCTTGTCTTTGGTTCGAACGACATCTTGGGAGACTCTGGGTCTGCCTTTGTTGGTGGTGTCATGGTGTGCACGTTGAACGTGGCCGTGTTGCGCTGCACGAGTGTCAGAAGATGGGTGGATGGTAGGTTGGCGGATTCAGGAATTGATATATAAAGGCGGTAGGGAATCGGCAGGGCATCGGTTCTCCAAAGACTCACTTACCTAGCAGCCTAGGAGCTAGCTATGAATGTGCTTGTTGCGGTGGAAGGCTCGAAGGGCCAAGCCTGAGTGAGTGCCCGCGGTCACGGCAGTGGCAAAGTCACACTGACCACAGAGAAACGAGAGTGGATCGTAGACGACGGACAAGCAGCACCAGCGCAAGGGACGGGAGGGTCGAGGGGGCTACAGGCTGCTGGTGAGAGAAAGGCTCTGGTGGGCTGTCCATAACATCCCACCTCCAAAGCTCTGACGTCGATGATGGAACCTGCCCCTGCGCAACGACCCCACCCAGCGGCAATAATGGCCAAGTAAACGCACCCGTGGACTGCGAAGCTATGTACGGTACAGGACTGTTGTTCGTGCTGCTTTCTTACTTGTGAGACTAGTTGTATAAAGTATCGACGAGATGCTAGGAGAAGACTGCCAGCACCCGGGCGGGGTATGCTTCACAGCACCTCAATAGAAACGAATTGATTGCACGCCCGCCGTTCAAGGAAGCTTACTACGTAGACATGTTACAGGCCAACATTATTGAAGCATGTGCACGACGGCTGATTTAACGCGAAGGGGCAATGAAGAGAGCAGAAAGTCCGCGGGAGTGTGCCTGGTGCCGCAAGATTGGACTGGCTTGGCACGCGCGCATCGCGCTGGGCTGCACTGTGAAAGTCTGCGCTTCGCTGTGACAGACAGAGGCACCATCCTCCGCTCCTCCGACTAATCCGCCATCTCCGTGGGCCGCTCATGAAGCCCTCGCACACTCGACTGACATGTCGCGCCCATAACCGCTTCTCGCCCTCGCTCGTCCTCTGGCAGCACTTCATCGGCACCAATCGCCCTTTCCTGCACCACCACCGCCTGGCCTCAACGGCATCCGAAGGCACGCAGGATGGGTCACTCCAGATTTCTTCAGCAGCAGATGCACCGTCTCAATTGGGGGCGGACGACACACAGCAACACAGCCCCCAAGGACAGATGATGCCACTGAGAATCAGGAAGACCAAAGGCAGAAAGGTCGCAAGCACCTGGCATGACACCAAGGTCAAGGCATCGATACACAAGAACTTGCAAGCAGATCATGCCGCCAGTATGGAGACCCAGACAGAACCGGACAGGCTGCTGGCATTAGCGAGAGCGGCCTTCGATGATGCGCAGGACTACGCCGGCGTCGTGGTCCAGCCCATACAGACTATTGCGGGGTATACAGAGAAGAACCTACCATGGAATCTCCAGGCGAACGAGCGAACCATGCCGGGCATCGACAGGCTTGCAATTGAAATCGAACGCTTCTACGGCTATGCCAAGCCAACATACGCTGAGGCTTTGGCACGCAGACACGTCATCGAGCAAGTGCGCGACCACGTCCAACACGTGTTGCCAGACCATGTCATCGAAGTGTTTGGCTCGGAACGAACTGGTTTGGCCGGCGCTTCCTCTGACATCGATCTTCGACTGGTGCCAAAGCACACGCTTGAGGAACCCCAGGCAGCGAAAATACTACCCACGCCCGGGCAACGATTCCAAGCCTTGAAGAACTTGCACAAGCTGGAGTATCGCGGATTTTCCAGGAACAGTCAATACGCCCTTGTCCACCTTCGACATGCACGATATCCTCTCATCTCGCTACAAGACCGCCAGTCGGGGCTTGACGTTCAGGTCGTGCTGTCGAACGACACATTTCTGTCACGAGAGCTCATGAAGGGGTACATGGAGCAGTACCCATACCTTCGCGAGCTGTACTTCGTAGTCAAGGCCATGTTCGACGTGCGAGGATTATCGGATGTGTTCAAAGGCGGCTTCGGGTCCTACACAATCTTCATGATGGTCGTAGCGAGTATCCGACACAGTCCGCATCCACGCAGAGACGCCGCCGGGGGCTTGATCAACTTTCTCAAGTTCTACCGGTCCTTTGACACGAAGAAACTGGGCATCTCAATAGAACCCGTCGCGCTGCTCGACAAGAAGGAGGAAGCGGTCCTGACCGACAAAGTCAGAGCGAAGATACAGGTACACATAATCCCCAACCAAAAGACAGGTCAGGGAGATCGGTGTTGCTAACCAAACCATAGGAAGGAACCAACAAAGCACTCCCTGATTACATGCTCTGCCTGCGCGACCCCGCCGACTCAACCAACGACCTCGGCCGTCGCGCCGTAGCAATCAAGCACGTCCAAACCACCTTCAAGAAGATCTGCATTGAGCTCGACCGCCAATTGGCATTCAACACGCGCGCATCGCTGCTCGGCCCCCTCGTCGGCCCCTTGTACATGATGAACAAGGGACGTCGGGACAGGCTGAACGCCTATGGCAGCAAGTTGTCGAGCCGATTGAAGGTTGATCTTGCGGAAAAAGCGCGAATGGTCAGAGAGCGCGAAGTGGAGACTGAGGAACAGGAAGCTGCGCGGTTGGCAAAGGAGGCAGAGGATAAGGAGTGGCAGCGTAAGTCGGAGGAGAGGAGCAGGATGTTGCAGGAAGAGGCGGAACGGACTGCGACGTTGGAACATGGAGATGCAATGGCGTCGATTTTGGGCATGCCGAGCGTGGATCATGAGGAAATGACAGAGAATGAACAGCAAGATGGACAAGTCTCGGAAGCAGAGGCGGAGCAGACATCGCTGGATGAGTCTACTTCAATCAACGGGGAAGAGGACTCTCACAAGGCTTCGGGGTGAAGTACACCGTCCAATAGCAAGTACCAAGCATTACTTCATCTTCATCCAAGAGCATTGCGCCGAATGACTTACACGTACACAAGCCATGATACACAGTCAACATGGTAGCATAGATAAGGCAGTTGGGATGATAGTCGAAAAGTTACAGCGATATGTAAGCGGAAGGTTGACATGTTGCTACTACGTACCGGTTATGCAGTCAGAGAAATGAGGAGGGAGCAAAACTTCTAAGCATATCATATAGGCACCACTAGCCAGAATCACTTCACGAACCATGCAATGGAAAACAGATGATGGAGACATAATGCTGCACAAGTGATGATTGCAAGCCCTATGAATCCTGTTTGCATGCACGCCGGATCGCAAGTGTAAACTCCATCATTCCATCATGCCACAAGACTAATGTCCTTGATACCACCCATTTCCTTGCTGCATATGGATGCATTCATGAACCGTGAGAAAAGACCACCTGACACCCTACACCATCTCTCTGCCCTAGATGGCGTACTTCCGGGTCCACTCGCGCGCCGTTGACTCGTATCGGGAGCGGTCGGTCTTGTAGACGTGTGCGATCTCGGGGACGAGCGGGTCGTCAGGGTTCGGGTCTGTCAGCATCGAGCAAATGCTCAGTAACACTGTGCCGCATGTTAGCCGGGATGTTTGTACGGGAGTGATGGGATGTACATACCCTTGGAGATGGTCAGAGCAGGGCTCCATTGGTCTCGCAGAATGTCCAAGCAGATGCTACCGTTGGAGTTGATGTTGGGGTGGTAGATGCGGGTGGTGAAGTTGACCTTCGGCGGCTTGAAAGGGTAGTCGGTAGGGAAGTGGATCGCGAGGAAGAAGACGCCGCCCGAGTATGGTGAGTCGCTCTGAGTTGGTGTTAGCTCAAGTTATGCAGGTGTGTTGGGCAGGATTTGGCAGTCTGAAACTGCTGCTGCGCCGCATAAGTGGTACGTACGGGGCCCATGATGGTTGCTTGCCAGTGGAACTATCGCAGAGTCAGTATAGATTCCCGTCGTGCAGCCATGTCGGCGGGCCGCCCGCCTGAGTGTTGGGCGATGTGTGACGTACCAGATCATCTCCGATAGGACCAGCCGAGCAGGAAGAGGGAGGGTCACTATGAGCATCAAGTCAGCCAGGAGTCCATGTAAACCGTGGTGCGAGGCCACGACGGCGTGGTCATGCCACAGCGCCTCGCCGTCGCATACTGTCAGGCGAGCAAGCGGGCAAGCCTCGCCTTTTGGGGAGGGACGACGTACCGGCCGAGGTCAGTGAGCTCCTTGTTGATGCGTTTGAGAGCCATGTTGTGTGTGTATATGGTCGAGCGGTTGTGGTTGTGGTCGGGTGTTGGGTGGGCTTGGTTGGGGAGAGCGAGCGGGATAGAAAGCAAGTTTGGTAAAGAGAGTTGTGAGGGTGGGGATGTTCAGCTCTGTGGCGGTTAGCGTTGGGTCCTGAAGAAAGCAAGTGCGGCGGCGTATCAGCAGCAGCGACGCCCGCCACGCCAACGTACCTGTGACCACTCTTTTAGGTGAGCGGCGGGTGTCAAAGGCAAGCAGTGAAGGCGGTTGGCGAGGAAGACTGTGCCGGCAGCGGTTGTATATTTATCATGTGCTGCAGCCGCCATCCGCTTGAGTAAAGCCACAGGACCATTCATCGTTTGCTTCACACCCAGTACCGCCTAGAAGGTGGCAACTGATGGAAGGCTGCGGAACATGAGGCTGACATTCACATTTTCAATCAACCTCGATCAACTACTGTGTATATCGATATTCTCGTGAGATGCCACCGTGCCCGCAGCCATTCATGTGCTCACTTTTTTCAAATGTGGATCTGGTCTGCATCGAGCAAACGATTGTGAGACGTCTAAGGTCCGAGCTACTGTCATTGGTTTGTGTTGATTTGCATCTTCTATTTTCATTCACTTGCATGCACAGCAGGCAGGTTCAAGACCAACATTTGCGCACACTATGATTCGCTGCGGGTTGACAAGCGTACAGAACTTCCTTCTCGCCAAACGTAGGATACATGATCAGCAGAACGCTTGGATGCCGGTGATTGCTCGCCCGAGGATCAGGGCTGGAGCATGTCAGTAGCCGTCATCTCACCGCAAAGTCTAAACTTACCGTGGATGTCACTTTGGCCTTCGTAGGTTTGTGTCACAAACAGATTGGCGACATGCCTTCCGATGCCATACTCGTCCGAGACGGCGTTTCCACCAAACACTTCTTGAAGCCTAGAGAAGGTCAGCAGCATCGAGGACACCAAGTCGAACAACCTACGTTCGTGCGTTGACTAGAGCTCGGTCGCAGTTTTGCCTCTTGATCATGGAGATCATCTCGGGAGCAGCCTTGCCTTCGTCCTTGAGCCTGCCTACCTGGGTAGCAGCGAGGATACCAAAAGCTGCATCGGTTGTCGCATCTGCCAGTTTCTTCTGCACGAGCTGGTACTTCGCGATCGGGTTGCCCTTGAACTGCTTCCTGTCCAGAGCATACTCGCGAGTGCGAGATATGCAGTCTTCCAGAGCACCCATGGTGCCCCACGCAATGCCATATCTTGCCGAATTCAGACAGCTAAAGGGACCCCTCAAGCCCTGGATATCCGGAAACATATTGGCTTCTGCGACCGGGCAGTTATCAAGTTGGATCATCCCGGTGAGAGACGCCCTCAGACCGTTCTTGTGCTTGATGGCCGGTGTCTCGAGTGTACC
>Ga0265780_10001329_pt1 | contig 35033 bp, 34 predicted proteins | sample P1T30metagenome_FD_192432 | JGI IMG/M metagenome (GOLD analysis project Ga0265780, IMG submission 192432) | Plant litter microbial communities from East Loma Ridge, Irvine, California - P1 T30 | ecosystem: Environmental > Terrestrial > Plant litter > Unclassified | place: USA: California...
TGATCAGCGCGTGGCAGAAAGCCTGTGTGGATTCACGCAGGGTGAATGCGGTGTTCATGGTTTGGGGTTTTACCGGTAGGTTGGGTTTGGGAGGAAAGGCGGTGATGTGTACGTTGACTAAAGTCTGACATGCGTCTTTTGTGGTGAGACATGCTGGCACGTCATTGTTGAGTAATTCTCCTGGAAGGGCGCTAGAATGCATATTCATTGCGTGTAAGACTTCTAATTGAATAATAGCATCTCGTAATTCTGACATGCAGGGTGATGTTGCTGTTGCGGATTGGGTAGATGGGAGGGGTAGGTCTGTTTATACTTATGGTGCTATTAGAAAGCAGCTGTCATCTTGTGTACGAGTCTGGGTACACTCGATGGCTTATTGATACATGAAGAAGTGCTAAAATCAACTTGAATACTGACAGCTTCACGTGCTTAGCTTTGAAGTTTTCAGACACTGCTTACGTGCACGGGGGTGCAGGTTTACTAATTGTTGAGTGCATCTTCTTGATGTATCATTTGATAATGCGTGCATACCGATCAGGCACACAAACAAGAGCCATGTTTTTTTCGGTATACACCTGGGCACCAATAGCGAAGGGCTGGCTGCCTATATTGGTGGTTTTCATCCGCTTGTCGAATGCCGCCAGCTCGATGTATACGTCTAGCACACTCATGTTGGCAAGCCTCTCACTTCATCCCGCAGCAGCTTCTTTGCAGATATTGACATGGTTATGATACATGCGCACTCCTTTCGCCTGGTTCGTTGGCAAATCTCAGCTGAGTCAGATCGGGTATTCATGTCAATACTTCGCCTCTTGCACGACGTGTCAGTGAACGATACCTATGTGTTTCAAAGAGCTAAGCAACTTCTAGGAGCCGTCTAAAGTATGTCCGCTTGCCTAATCTTGACGACATGCAATGCGTCCGTCTTTAATGGGTTATGTACTTCTCATGATCGGACGCGTTGTGGGCTATCTGGACTTGAGCTGTTCCGAAGTCGTCGCGGTGGGTATCATGGTCATACCCACGTCTCTAAGTTTGACAGAAGAAATGCAACGGATCAACTATTTGTGAGCATTTCGTGCCTCAGTATATGCGCTCTGCATCCCAAGTTCATTTCCAAATCCTTACTTCTGCGCTGCTCCCGTCTTTGCTATCATTACACCATTGATGCTTTTGACTCCAAGCTCTTTGAGAGGATGGAGATTTACGACGATTAAATCAATGATTGCAAAATATCTAGGTACCACAGAGAGCCTAGTTCATTTGCATACCTTACTACATCAGCCATCCCTGGCGAAGCTGCTGCTCAATTGAGTCAGATATGTAGCAACTCACATTTTTTACCCAGGTATCGGTTACAATAGTATAGTAGGGGAAATGCTGCTTCATTGATATGACATCCGTCAAATACATTTGGAAAAGACAGCTTTGTATATTTCAAATTGTAGCCTGTAGCAATCTGTAGTGCCAAATCTTGTCTCGAGACCTACAGCGACACTATGACCATTCATGTATCTCAACATACACAAGCTATCAACGCGACCTCAATCCCGCTCAACGCGCACGTACATAGCTCCAAACTCGCACTCTCCTCCAAAGAACGACTCGAAGACCTCGAACTGCCACGACCGCATAGACGTAACCCTACTGGCGTATTTCGAAGCTGTGTTTACATACATTTGGCGCTCAGCTGCGTCTCTGACGTGTATCTGAATTACAAATTCCACTCGCTTGATGCCCTGGAAGCCTTTGATGGGATTTTCAACGAAGTAACGCAGGATCGAATGCGTCTCGGAAGTCAATCGTAGCACGGGCACGGACTGTCTCTTGAGCGTCAGACACGCCAGAAAGTGCCGAAAGTCCGGATTACAGACTAGACTAGCTCGGAAAGCATTCAGCGTATACGGGAGGGACGCGGTTTCGGCGTTGATTTGGCGGCATGCGCTGATGAAGCCGTGCCATGTCGCTGGGGTTTTGATGTCGTGGCCGGGAAGATCCAAATCATAAGTCTTATCTGTGAAGATGTAGTTGTAAACCATTATCGGAGCTCTGCAAGGAGGCGAAGGAGGGGAGACTCGAGAGAATTCTTGGTTGTGCTGATGACGGTTAGTGATCAGTCGTCGACGAGTGTGTTAGAAGAATGCTTACATCTCGTCGAGGGTCATTGCGTTAGATATCAGTTCAGCCATATCTGGAATCGGTTGAGTGATGACAACAGGGCGAGTCTAGTTGAGGAGTCGCGTAGAGATGGTGGGGGAAGTGGGGTGACGAGAAAAGTTGATCCGAGTGGCAGCTATATTTACAGTTGTAAGGTGTGTGTGAGCGTGTGAGTGCCTGGAGCTATCAAGAGTGAATCGGGTGCTCCTTCCTCAATACCTAGAGATGTATCTGAGCCACCAAAACGCCGCAGCTATAGCCTTCTCTTTTTCACCAATGCCCTTGAGACCCTTGGAGTGTAATGTTACATGAAGTCTTCATGTCGCCCTAATCATTGCATCAACCCGATAGGGGCGGAAGAAGTGGGCTCGGAGTGATAATCACAATATAACACACAGACAGAGCAACATAGTCGCACGAGAGATATTCGCTAAATCATAATGAACTGCTAGAAATACCAGGTGAGACTTGAGTGTACATCAGGCTACAGCCTATATTTCTAGCGCTGTAGACAAGTGAATCAGGCACTATTAGCTGATAATATAAGTTTAGGAGCATGCGAGATGATGTAGATTGTAGCAGGAGACATGCGGTGTAGTAGCTGCGAATATACCTGGGCTTCTTCGTGACCTTGTAAATTTTTCTAAAGACTATAATATCATGGCGTGTAGGTGCAGAGCGGACACACATTTTGCCCTTACCTGGTGAGAAATGTTTGCGAATGACGTAAGAGATAAAGAATAATAATATGTGACATTAACAATGCTCTAAACTTATCATCGAACATGCAAACAAGAATTGCTGGGGTTTTCAGAGTTTGCACTCGCTAACCCCTTGAAGACCATTTATGCCTCTCAAGGGAGAGCGAGAGCGGAAAGCTCTGCCCGGTGATAAGGAGGTCAGCCAACTAAGTGAAGATGGTTTGCAGGTCGCTGTGGAGTGGAGGATCTTGGAAGCATGAGAGAGTGAAGTCCCCGGCAGACAAGGCTGCCGATCTCGTGCACTGTTGCGGAAAGTGCGGAACCAGCCCGGTCTTGGTAGGGAGCGCAACTACCGTCCCGAAGTCATCCTAAAGACGGCCTCCACAAACTCCGTCCATCCTATGCCCTCTTCGTCGCCGACCAGAATTGTGTGACTGCTCAACTCGTTATTGCTTACTCTTGTTGCTCACAAATGAATTGTTCGTACACACCATAGGTAAATTTCAGTAGAGTTTCTGGCTGCTCGGCATACAGGCTATCGATACTCTCCCTGGAGGCATAGTCCACATCGAACCCGAGAAGCTCTGCCAACTGGAGCACTTCTTCCGTGGACAGTTGGAGAGCAGTATGTGTGCCCCATTTGAGAGCTGCGTCCAGGTCAGCCCACAGTTACCTCATTATCAAGCCACACAGATTATTCAGAAGGATGAAACAGCAACGTACGTCCAAGATTGATCCACACTCCACCAGGCTTCAGTAACCGATGTATGTTGCTTAGGAAGTCTATGACGTTGTTGGAAATGTCAATGAAGAACAGTGTGACAACAGCGTCAAACTCGCCATCCTGGGGAAACATCTCCAGGAAATCGCCCTCGAAGAGATTGACCGCCTTGTTTGGCCAGTGGTCTGGAACGGTCAGTGAAGTATAGCGCGAAGTGGGCTTGGCCTGATGTGTCCATTTGGTCACGAAGGGCTGCAGGACGTGCTGGTGCAGTGAGCTTGTATGGTTCGTTAGCAGATGGTAAGTCAGGATGGACCCATAGTCCAGCTCGTTGGCTGTAACATCGTAACCTGTAATGGTATGAGGTCGCGTTTTCTCAAAGACGTAGGACAAACGCACCAAGATCAGCGATATCACTTGCTAGTCTGCCCATACCGCTTCCAGGTAACAGTACTTTCTGCCCTCTCACATTCCCGCGGAAATGCTGCTCAAGCCGATTGAGAATAGGAGGAAATACGGCCTGTCTTTCCTTTGCGCCTTGACTGCTCCAGTCCCGTTAAAGGTGTCCAAATGCCAAGTCCATGATTCCAAATTCTGCGTCTTCCTCATTCTCGAGGATTCGCGAGCCCACGTGGTAAGTCTTTCTCGCGATGTGCGCAATCTGCTCTGAAAACCGGGCATTCACTTCTATTCCTTCTCGGGCTTTCTCGAAATGCGCTTGATAGCCGAGCTTGTTGCTTATGGCCTTCTGCGCGGAAGTCTGCTTGGTATATCTTGCATGCTTCCGCTGGAGTACTTGCTCGGCGAGCAATGGGTACTGCTCTAGGGAGTTGATGCAGTGAGCCAATCCGCTGGGCAAAAAGGGATGCTTCGTCCTATTCCTCCCTTGAGATGTCTGCACGGATTTGACAGGCTCGGTGGGAGGATCGAAATGTTCTGTGAAGGTTGATCCAGGAGATGTGGCAAGCGTGGAGGCAAAGGTGTTGGAACTGATCAGGTAGGTTGAATTGAGTACAAACCAACAAAAGGCGACGTAAAGGGCTTCAGCGCGCTCGGAGAGGGTGGATAGAAGAAACGCTATGTCAGAAAACGAGGCAGAGCCACGGAGGGCGAGGTAGAAAGGAGCAGCGATGCAGAATATAAGATAAAGGAAGTTCATGTTGCGCATCGCTGCTTGCGGCTTTCGTTGCACACACGTGAGGAAGCAGGTTCTTGAAACCGACCAAGAGCACAATATAAAAATGGCTGGAAGAGACGTGAGAACAGCGTACGATAGTAAGACGCTCTCTTACAGATAAGCATTGGGAAGTCGAAGCATTTAGTGCGTCACTAGCAGTAGCTGCTGACGAGCATGCTAACCACCTTTTCCCCACTAAGCACGGTAGACCTGATTGGCCGAAAGAAGACGAAGAAGGAATGGTCCGGGTGAATACTAGGCCATGCTCGCGCTATATAGTGGGCTATCAGTGATATATTAGCTTGCTTAATGCCATGCAAGACCACAACAAGCCTTGTTACCTTCCACATCGAGTCACAATGCTGGCTGGCCTTAGCCCTAGGGTTTACCTAGGTACCTATGGTACCAGCCGCACTCAGGTAATCTACATTTCCCGAGAGCCAGAGAGCCTGAAGATCTTCGCTAGAATCCTTCCATGGAAAGGTAGCTCTTGGTATATGCAGTGTGTCAGGATGTACTACGATTCTTTGACCAATTTTGGCAGGTCCGAACATCCTACGTGCTCGTTCACCACTAGCTGAGCCAGCGTCTTCCAACAACGCTTCGGCATGCATAAAAGACACGAAGAGCATTCAATGCTTATCCACATGCTAACTACTGTCTTCGCACATGCATCCGCGGGATCTTATCAGCACGGGACTTCATGTCAACAGCAAGCGTCTCGCTTTGCAGCTGCGTGCACCTTGGTAGATTACGGAAAGCAGGGGAACACCTATTTTTCTATGATCCAAAATCTAGCAAGACTGCTCTAGCTTTCTGTGAAATCTGGATGGGTGATTCTAATTATCTCTTATCAAAACGTTGAAAGGGCCGAAGTTGAAGCTGGGTACCGCTAGTCTATCTGTGGTACCTTGAGGTACGATGTGATAAAACATACTAGTTCAAAGTCATGCCGTGCCGTCGCGCGTGACCTTATAACTGAAGAGGTCGAGTTTCTCCGCATCGTTATCATGCTTTGCGGCATAAGCAGAATGCACATTGCAAAATCTGGGGGCTTCCAAGGTTGACTTGCTTCCGGGTTTGAACGGAGGTGGGTTGATCCTGTAGGAGTAACGGAAACATGATACACAGTCTACTCATGCAGTAAGTAAGACCGAAGATGCATTAGGTCAGAGTTTCTGGTTGCTCTCGTATTCCGTGCACACCAAGTCACTATAGTGCTTGCTTGCTCCACAATTTGGACGCAAGTATGTCTCTTAGTACAATACCTGCATGCACCGCTGCTTCATGAGCATTTTCCAGTCATGTCAGAAGTAGCTGTAAGAGAGCGCTAACCTGTGCTAACCTGTGATGCGCCCGAAGTCGATATCGACTGCCATAGCGCAATTTTCTGTGTAAGAGGATTTGCTCATTCGAATGGCTAAGTGCATAAATACCCAAGGGATTGTCAGGCACCAACGGTATCCCATCAAGCTATCTCTTCGCCTCAATCACCAAAGGCATTCATTCATCACCAAAACTCAAAATGAGATTCACTGTTACTCTGCTTGGCCTCACCAGCCTCGGCCTTAACGTTCTTCCTGCTCTCTCCGCAGCGGTCCCAGCTGTCCACTTAGCTCGCCACGTTGAAGATGCAGCCAACAATGTTTATCGTCGTCACACAGACGAGAAGCGTCATGTCTACGCTTTGGACGACGACGAGTTTGCGCCTGAACAAAAACGTCACGTTTACGCCTTAGACGATGACGAAATTGCGCCTGAGCAGAAAAGACACGTTTACGCTCTCGACGATGATGAGGTCGCGCCTGAGCAAAAGCGTCACGTATATGCCTTGGATGACGACGGGGTTGCTCCGGAGCAGAAGCGTCACGTTTATGCTTTGGATGATGATGAGGTTGCACCGGAACAGAAGCGTCATGACTAGATCTTGAACGAGGACGAGATGGCTTGATTCAAGGATTGATGGCAACAGAACTTGGCAAATTAACTGCCCAGGTGTAAAGGAACAGCCTGACCACAGATTAAGAGCTCCAAGTCCCTCTTTACGCGTTTGATCTTCAGCCACAGTCGTTACATAGTAGTGCATGACAATGATAATATCGCTTGACAGAACACATTAATCTTTAATATGCATATCTTTCTATGTAGAAGTTTTGTTTGTTGTAAAGTATCCCGACTCCGCGAGCGATGCCGTCTTTGCTGCAAATTCACGCCTTCTGCAAACGCACCGCAGTTAGAGCGCTGTCTATTGAGGCTGCGTGATCGGTATTGACTGAGACAGTGGGTATGTATATTGAAGTCGCCTTTCCCGCTTGGACATGTTTGCAATACGGGCGGAACAAGAAGAATATAGATAGTTGTAGATTAAACAAATCTTCAAAATGCTATCTACAGAAACTCATCCGGAATGGGGATAAGCGTGCTGTTGTTGGCTGCGCACATAGCCGGATGCTCCTCTGGAAGAGCCTCTATGTCAGCCATTTTGACGTCGGAGCACTACCGTTGCATCAGCATGAGCTATACTGGCTACGAATCGGTTTGAGTTACATAGTGTTGCACAATTTTCGTCTTCGGATCTTCCGCTTCGAAGTACATGACTCCTATCTCCCCCTTGTCAGTGTGGAATGGTATGGTCACGTTGACACATAGTTGCCTAGAAGGCTGAATAGACACTTGCTGTAGGATAGTCTTGTTGAAGTCTTCTCGCTTCCTCAGTACTCTATCTTCGGTATAAAGTGCTGTTACAAGATCTCCAGGATGGCCGGAGAAAGAGAGAAAAGTACGGGAGTGGCGGGGGTATCGTTGCGGATTGTGCATAATCTCTCCTTCTCTAAGTCAGTCGACGATGCTGCCGCACTAAAGCCCTGAGAATTCATACCGCAGAAAGGGTTATACCGGTCTATCTCTGGTTGACTCCTATGGTTAGGACCACGGGACAGCCACGGGAACTGGACGTGGAAGCCGGCGTGAGCGGCAAAGATGAGGTTGATGTGGAGAGCAAGCAGAGAGGTAATCGCGATAATTTGTGACGGCATTTTCGTAGCAATTCTGAAATACAAGCTACATTAGAGATTAAGTGGAGGATGAATGGTGCTTAAAAAGTCTGATGCTAGTGTCTGCTGGCTGCCGACACTTTACGCATGAGTCTTGCCCTAAATCGCTTTAAATCCTACCTCCCGTACCTACCAGAAGCAGTTATTATGTTCGCATTGTCATTCGCCGGAAACAGCTAGGTGTATAAAAAAAGTGAAGTTAAAATTATGGGGACCCGGGCATGGGTTGGCTCATTCCCACTGACATAGGCACTGCAGGTAACATGCACGCAGCATGCAAGCGGGGTTGCAAAGCCGGCCATGCCGGCAAGGGTTTGGCTCTAGCTTTTGCTAACCTACTTAGGTAGCAGACATATATTACTGATAAGCACAGAGAGTGGGATGACTGTGTGTATACTTCTCTAACTCTCGCGATGAGGAGTAAGGCGTGCTACTTGTTAGGCGTTATGCAGATGCGCTTTCTTATTGTGGAAGCTGTGAAATGGCATTGGCGCCAGCATCAGCTTTCGCCTTGAACTCGCTCAGTACGTCGCTGTTTCTCTGCCCTCTTTGTGCTCTCCAAGACATTCGCCATGTTCTTCAAATCAGAGTTCAATTCATCGAAGTATAAGCCTCTTGCGGCACACAACTGCGATGACGGTACTGCATCAACTCCTGAGAAGCGCTCGTCTTCCGAAGATGATGACTCTGCCCATTTGCTGGAAACAGAGCGACCTTTCCCTGGCGTCGCTCCATCCGAGCAGGCTCAGCTTTCCAAACTGATTTTGTACTTCTCCTTCGCTCTAGCACTGCTTTCAGCAGTAAATGTCGCTCTTCTGCCTACTACCCTGTCAAAGTATCAAGCATACCCGCTCTCCGACTCCGATCTCGAGTCGCTTCCATATGGCGATGCCAGGCTGGGGCTAGACAGGGCTGCGAAAATGATTCCCCCTCCTCAGGTCTACCACCATGCTTGGCCAGAAAAGATTGCACGCGTGAGTCGGAAATTGAAAAATGCCGTATGGGGCCATAGAGTACAGGTGTATATAACTGTTGAGGTATTTGACAACCACTTTTTAACTAAATGTTAGTAGCTGAGCTGACATAGCCAAAGGACTCAACAATCATGCGCTTCCCTCTTCCCATATCTGGCTTGAATGCCTGCGCCATCTTCTGGCAGCCGCCTCCCGAGTTCTCTGCGCGTTCCAAGGACGTCACAACCAAGGGTGATATTTCAGAAGTTGAGATCTGGCAGCTTATCGCGCCCTCGCTCACTGTCTCTACCAGTATGGATGAACTCGACTATGACACCTTGTCGTACTCGACTCTTCCTGTGCGCGGAGAGCTACTTGGCGTCCTAGACCTTGCCGAAAAGCCAAATAGCACGACAGTCGAATTCGCATGTCCAAGCGACGCGGAAAGCCTTACGGTGGAGATGAGGTGCCAGCGTGTGGCATGCCATGTAAGCTTTATGCAGATCGTAATGGCGCCGAGCTTCGGGTTTCAGTTGGTGAGGAGGAAGGAATGAGTTAAGGTTAATGACTGTATTGCATCCGACAGTCGAAAATAAATGTCTGCTTTGAGTACGTGCCTCGTTGAAGGCCTGGTCGTATGTGGCCCCATAGGCTCTATACATTCCACTGCGATGGCTCACGAACGTGGCATCTGTCCTGTGAGTTGTCATCTTCCTCGACTTTTGAAAAGCTGTGAAGTTCTTGTTCCAGAGTCCATTATTACCAAAGAGGGTTAATAGAGCGGCTAAAATCGCGCATTGACGGGCAACCACTTCACCCGTTCCCTCAACTGTTCTCTGCCTACTAAGCTGCCGTGTGCCTAATGTGTAACGGTTCCAAAATGGCTACCCAAACTGATGTCGATTCCATCGCCCGTTGCTCCTTACACGACCCCACTCACTTCAGCATTCAACAGTCTCAAACTCTTCACCGCCTTCTGTTGACGCAGCAGTGGAGCATCCCCGCTGGCTCCAAGTTGCTGGAACTAGGATGCGGACAGGGAGATTGCACGGCAGTCCTTGCACACAGCGTGGGCGAGCAAGGAAATGTGGTAGCAGTCGATCCGGCGGAATTGAGCTATGGTGCGTGCAGTCCCTCGGATTGCTTTCTCTGGCTGTATGCCCTGTCGATTTCAGCGGACTAATGCTTCAAACAGGTGCACCATCTACTCTCCGCCAAGCACAGGACTACATTTCGCAAGGACCCCTTGGCCAGCGAATCACGTGGGTCCAAGAAGACCCGATGGACTACCTTTCTTCCCTGGCCAGCGGAGGAGCCAAGACCTTTTACGCAACAGTCCTCGCCCACAGCCTACTGCATACTTTGGCAAGTAAGGAGTATGCTAGGCCCGTTCGGGAAGTCGCCGAGGGCCTATCGGATAAGAGCTGCGGGGCTAGCGCTAAACGTTAGCCTATCTAGCTATCTATCCTAATTAATTTCTATAGTAATTTATTAGTAATATAATTATAGAAGATAATTATTAAGTTATTTATAAGTTATATAGCTATCTATTATCTTATTAGCTAAGCTTTTAGTATTATAGTTAGTATCTATAACTTTCTACGCAGCAGCCTATTTAAAGCTTTTAAATAGTACTAAGTATTATAGCAAGATATTAAATTAAGCTAAGATTATACTTAGGTAAGATAATAGAGATCTTATTACTAATAATTTACTATAGAGAGATATCTCTAGTAGCCTTCTTATAATAAGACTAATACTAAGCGATATATAGTAGAGCTCGCAGAGCCTTCTATCCTATCTGATAGGCCCCTCGGCAACTTCCCGAACGGGCCTAGCATACTCCTTACTTGCCAAAGTATGCGGTATGGTATTTCTCCACACCCTTGCTCGTTCTGGACACATTCCGCGCAATCAAACGACACAGCGAGCGTCTGCTTCTTGCTGAGTGGTCGTTGGTAGCGACACACCCCTACGCGCAGCCCCATGTCCTAGCCGCGCTTGCCCAGGGAGCTTTGGAGTGCCGTAAAGCCAAGAGCGACTCCAACGTTCGCACGGTGATGAGCCCAAAGAGGCTAACAGAGCTGGCCCTGGCTGCTGGATGGCAACTGGAGCGTGAGACTCGCGTGCCATGCGGGGAAGGGATACTGGATGGGCAATGGGAGGTGTCTGCTTGTCTATCTTCGTCGTTTGAACGGCAAGTCGATGAACACGTTAGTGATGAGAGAGATCGTGGAGTGGTTTTGGCGTTGAGAGATGCGTGTGAGGCAAGCTTGGAGGTCGTTCAAGGGGGTCGCGGCGCAGTTCAAGCTATGGATGTCTGGATTGGTTCGTTCATCTGATCAGGTGGGCTGATGTTTGACTAGTTTTGCGCACCCAGGTCTAGATGAGCGCCACAGATAAACCTTATACTACCGAAGACGGCATCGTGCGGATTCATACCCACAGGATGAAACGTGGAAGAACTGGGCAGGGTCCTGTTGGCGGGACCTCGACTCCAGATAGCAGAGCTTGCGGCTCGTTACGCCGAGTCCCTGGAGCCTGTAATTAATCTAATTGCTCATAGGCGAGCAAAGCGGTAGCGCGTTATCCTTTCGTGAACGAGTTCTCAGCAATGCAGCCCTGCTACTTCAGGGCAGAGAGCTTACCTTTACGAAATGGGATTGGCGTCTCCCAAGGCTGCTCGTGCATGACCTGGTCGTAGACGTAGCTCTCCAATTTTATATATTGGTTGAGGCTGCCATACGTCCTGATTGCTGGACATGTGGCGGGGGCGGGGTCGCTAACATTCTGGTCGCGGGGCTAAGTCGGCCTTCTTGTGCCCCTGTTCCTTCACCGTCTCGTTGCATGCATTAGCGTGCCCAAGAAATTGTATAGTACTACCGACGCGTGCCCGCCACGGGCTGTAAAAGGCCCGGAAGTCCTGCTGCTGTTTGCTCTCTTTGGTTCTCTTCACAACAGTTTCGAGTACGTTTGGTAGCTATGTCTTCTGCGACAGAACAGACGATTGACGCACTGGTGGTTGGTGCAGGGTAAGCAATATGAGATCGCGAACTTCGTGGCACCCTCACGCTAATGTCATTGTGACTAGATTTGGCGGCATTTACCAATTGAAGAAACTCCGCGACCAAGGTCTGAAGACCAAGCTTATCGATGCTGCGAGCGATGTAGGCGGAACCTGGTACTGGTATGTCGCCGAAGCGCTCCAGCGCGAGCTGGAATCCATACCCAGATACTGATCAAAACTCGTGTTGTAGGAACCGTTATCCAGGCGCAATGTCAGAGTAAGTTCTCATCCAAAGTGACCAACCAGGTCTTTTCCCTAATGTACCTATAGCACCGCATCTTTCATGTACCGCTACTCATGGGACCTCGAGGATCTGCGAACATATCCATGGAGCAATTCCTATGTCTTCCAGAAAGAGGTCCAGGGCTACTTGCGACATGTCTCTGAGCGACATGATCTGATCAAAGACATGGTCTTCGAAGCTGCCTTGGAATCGGCCGACTGGGACGAGGCATCTTCCACCTGGATTGTTGAGACGTCCGCCGGTATCACTTTCCGAACCCGCTACCTGGTGACAGCGCTTGGCATATTGTCGAAGCGAAATGTTCCTGATATCGCTGGACTGGCATCCTTTGGTGGAGAAAGGTTCCACACCGCCGCATGGCCCGAAAATGTTTCACTGCAGGGAAAACGAGTCGGTGTCATTGGTAATGGAAGTACTGGTGTTCAAGTCGTCACTGCAATTGCCAAGAAGGAGGAGGTTAAACACCTCATCTCTTGTACGTTGTTTACCCCATGAAGGATTGCTTTGTGAACGTATACTGATCTGGCAAATTTTGAAGTCCAACGCAATCCTCAGTACAGTGTACCAAGTGGTCTGCGCCCTGTATCATCCTTAGAGCGCCAGGAGATCAACGAGAAATACCCCGAGATTTGGAAAGAAGCTTTTGATGAGAGCGCCTTTGCCTTTGGCTTCAAGGAAGCGAGTCGAAAGACGTTTGACGTAGATGAGAAAGAGCGCAACAGAATCTACGAAGAGGCATGGAACAAGGGCGGTGGATTCCGGTTTATGTTCGAGACATTCAGCGATATCACGATGGACGAAGCAGCAAACATAGCCGCGGGCGACTTTATCAAAGCCAAGATCCGAGAGAAGGTCAAGGACCCCGAAAAGGCGAGGAAGCTTATGCCATCAGAGTTTTACGCGCGCCGACCGCTCTGCGATACTGGCTTTTACGAACAGTTCAACCGTGAAAACGTCGATATTGTCAACCTCAAGGAGACGCCCATCGAACGCATAACTGAGAAGGGCATCCTCACGTCGGACGGCAAAGAGCACGAGCTGGACGTTTTGATTTTTGCCACAGGCTTCGATTCCGTCGACGGTAGTTACACGCGCCTCGCCATCAAGGGTAAGGAAGGAACGTTGAAGGATTACTGGAGCGCCGAGGGTCCTACCTCCTACCTTGGTGTCAGCGTGCCCAGCTTCCCGAATCTTTTCATGCTTGGTGGTCCAAACGGCCCCTTTTCCAATATCCCGCCCGCCCTCGAGGTTCACGCCAGATTCATCAGCGATCTCATTGAATCCGCAGAAGCTAAGCGCAAAGCGGAGTCTGCGCAAGCACCGGTCATCGAAGCGACGCGTGAAGCTGAGAAGGGCTGGACAGATCTGTGCAATCAGGTGAGTGCTGGAAGTCTCTTCCGCAAGACCGAGTCGTGGATGTTCGCGGCGAACATACCAGGGAAGAAGCGGTACATCCAGTTCTGGTTGGGAGGATTGTCGGGTTTCGGAAAACAATTGCAAGACATTGCCGCACAGGGCTGGAAGGGCTATTCAATCACACCTGCGGCATCATCATAAGCTGCCATGAGTATACAGACGCCAATAGAAAGCTCATAGTTCATCCTGTGAGAGTGTTGGTAGATAGTGTGACTCATGGGTTTCCTGAATCTTTGGCCGAAGCGTTGCTGAAAAACAGACAGCAATATGCTGACAGCGATTAACCGAAGTTCTTCTCTTAAAGTATTGGATCTTACGAGCCATTAAAGCAGACTGTATATCTATACACTCAGTGTCAACGGGTAACACGATCCTGTCTGTATTAAGTGCTCGAAGTTGCCTGGTCACAACAACGCAAATTAGACTTGCCTTTCAAGTAAACAATCAGCGCGTCACGATGTACAACACCCTGACATGCACGGCATCATGCAGTGTTTTATCATCTCGAAACAGCACAACCTCAGAACACGTACTGCAATCCCGAACACATCAAAGGTGAGAACCCCTCGGAAGGCCTCCGGTTTTCAATAGCAGTCAGCAGCACAGCTATACCATAGGTCGCTTGGCCTACATGAAAAATGCTCATCGCCCGCTTTGGCTTTGCTGCGGCATGATATTACCTGCGGACTTTCCATCTCCTAGCTTTAATGCCAAAATTTGTACAGCGCAAGCCAATTCTCATGACGTTGGGCGTCCATGGATTCCCAGAGCTTGTGATCTGACATGTCGAGTACAAACCAGCTACAGAAAATACTAGGCTTAAGTGGGTCGAAGACCAGAGCAGATGACTAGCTCCGGACGGCAGCTATATGAAGCCCGGCGCGGATAGAAGGATGGGCCTCGGAGTGGGGTTTCTTGAAGATGACGATCCATTGTTATAAAGGTCCTCTAGCTCCACAACTTCTGCAAATCCAACAGTTTGTACTAATCTCATCATCGTACAATCCTAAAAAAAATCACTTTTCAATCCACATCTTCGACATGGCCGGCGCTCAAGTAATCGTCGCTTACCCGCGCAACAAAGATTCTACCTTCAACAAGGAATACTACCTCTCAACCCACATGCCTCTCGTCGCGAAGCACTGGAAGAGGCATGGCCTCAAGTCATACGCCGTGACTGAGCTCCAGGCCGACGCACCGTACAGTTACTCTGTTGTCATGGAGTTTGAAAGCTACGAGGGTTGGGGAGCGGCTGGCGCCGACGCCAACACCAAGGAGGTCATGGAGGACATCAAGAACTTCAGCAACGAGCAGCCGGTCTTGCTCCACGGAAACGTCATTGGCCGAGAGACTGTTTAAGACCTGATGGATTGGTGATGGTGCTGACGATGCGGGATGTGGTGGACGCGGGGTACTGGAGGGGTACTGTAGCTTCTTTCCCGGGGCAACTTCGGATGGGAAGCTGCATGTCCGAACTAGGAATTGATGACAGCGCCACGTCGACTCGAAAGACAAATGTACGTCTCTACCAAAACGCATGCAGTGCACTCTTGGTCTTGCATCCACCTTGCCTTGTATTCTCAACTGCTCCGGTATCACCCACACCCACAAACTTGAGCCCTGTCATTATGCCGTTTTTGGCCGAAGAGGATATTAGCATTCCAAATCAAGATCTTTTATCATGGATGTTTGATAATCAGACTTATGATCAAGACGCACCAGTGAGTGATCAATTGTGTAGCGTTGGTACAACTGTATCTGACGACTAAAGATCTATATTGATGCTGCAGGTCCGGAACGTGCCATATCATCACGTCAAGCTAGAGACACTACAGGAAGACTGTGTGCTGGCTTCAAGTCGATAGGCTTAAAAAGCGGTGACTGCGAGTGGATGCTTTCATTCAATGATGTGAGAAGCTTTCGGCAACGATTGTACTGATTGGCTTCTCAATCAAACTGACAAGGTCAGATATACTACTCGATGGCTTTCCTGGGCATACTTTCCTTCGGAGGAATATTTGCAGGCGTCAATCCAAGCCATACACCATATGAACTTACACACGCATTCCAGACAGCGCAAGTGAAAGCCTTGATCGTAGAGCCCGAATTGCTCCCAAATGCTCTGAAAGCCGCAGCACAAGCCAGAATCCCGCGCTCCCACATCTTCGTCTTTGATCACCATACACCCATCAAGATACCATGGAATGCTAGTGAGGTATGGGGAGAAGGTCTTGGCGGAGAAGAAAGATGGGGAGGATGCCGAAGCTGGAGACATTTGATGGGCCAGGGCGAAAACAACTGGGAGCGATGGGACGACGAAATCAGAAGTAAAGAGACGGTGGCTGCAAGACTGTTCAGCAGCGGAACAACTGGTATGCCAAAAGCAGTCGAGATGACTCACTATAACTTCATTGCACAACATACCATGATGCTGGAGTGGAAGTCTTGAGACTACGAGGTAGGTGAGTCCTGTGCGACTAATCTGTAACCACTCGCTTATATGCCCCAGGTCAAAAGGTTGCTCTGTACCCCTATGTTCCACGTGAGCAACATACCCCGAGCTCACAAAAGTCCACTCCGCGGTGGCATGAAAACCTAAGTTATGCGCAGGTTTCAACTCGAGTCTTGGATGCGAAACGTCGAACGCTTTGAGATCACCGAGGCCGGCATGGTACCACCGATGGTGATTTAAGTGATAAACTCGCCACTCACAAAGAAGTACTCTCTGGCCTCGATCCGCAACTCGTGGGTAGGCGCGGTGCCACTTGCTGCCGAGCCTCAGGCCCGCTATAAGGCGCTGCTGCAGCCTGATACACCTGGTCGGTGGCGTCAAGTTCGTCAATGGCATACCGAAGAATGCTTCTGGTAAGATATTGAAGAAGGACTTAAAGGCAATAGCCAAGGCAGAAGTGAGTGCCAAATTGTAGGACAATATCTCTGCCTTTGCGATATCAAATCATTTCAAGAAGTCCAATATCAGTTCGTTGAACGCATCAGGCTTTTCCCAATAGCACCAGTGTCCACCCCACTCCACCGCCACACCTTTTGCAAGTCCATCTTCCTTGCCGCCATTGACTAAATCAACTACCTTAAGCGGTCCAGCAGCAGGGAAGCACCCACTTCGCGTGCTTGCAACCACCAACACTTGCGTTTGACTTCCGCCCTCAGGACCAAAGTTCTGCGCAATGGCGTCTCGCCAGTCCAACGAAGTGTGATCGCTCATCAGTTTGCCATACCACCTTCCATCGCCTTTCATCGCCTCTCCAAGGAAGAACTCTTCGTCTTCTAGCCACTCCTTGGAGCCAATGTTAGGGTCACCAGGTTGAGGATGCGACCTGTACCCCAGGCATGCGGAAATTGTGCCGATGTGCGCAGCCTTGGGTCCGAACTCCAGGAGGTGTTGGATGCGATCCAGAGCTTCCGCACTATTACAACCGCGATTGCCAAACTCTTTGCCCCAGTCTGATGTGTAGTTTTGTAGAGGTGCTTGGTCGACAAAGATGAGTTTCTTGAATGTTGAAGTGGTGAAGAGTTCAGCATATGACCTAGTTGGGGTCAGCTCTACTCAATGCACACGATTCGAGGTGGCTCACCAGAGAATCGCAGCCCCTAGGCTTGTACCAATTGCGGACACTTCGCCCTCTGCAAATTTGAGGTGCTCGATGAGATTTTTCAGATCCAAGGCAAGACGCGAGACATGGTACCCAGCCCTTGGCTTACCAGACGCGCCATGCCCGCGTAGGTCAGGTACGACGACATAGTAGTCCTTCGATAATACAGGTACGTTGCGCGTGAAGACCGCGCTTGATCCCGTGAAGCCGTGGAGCTGACATCGGGGCTTAGCATGGGGACACAACTCCAAGTCATCACACACTTACGAGTATCAGTGGCGGCGACGATGCTGAGCCATGAGTTGAATATTGCAATCGAATGCCATCATTAGCGGTCAGTTCAGGCATGATTGTATTTGAGTTGAGAGATGTGTGGATGTTATGGTGTTCGTCATCGGTGGTTTTGGACCCCACTTCGGCAGGGTCTTTCCAATTGCTGCATCCAGACTTGCACATTCTTATCGATTTGTATTTCTACAACTGTCGGATCTTGTAACCGAACAAATGCCTACTTAGGCAGTATGATCGTGAGCGAGGCAATGCAGTCATCATGAACAGCCTCGGCGCATCCATCGGGCATGGTAAGTTCGGCATTTCTCACAAGGTGGTATACTTGTCAATATCGCCAAAGTGACACATACGTATTCTACATTAGCCCGAATAGCATCAAGACCGAGATAAATACTGTATACATCGACCGATAACATCCAGATACATAGATCAGTCGTCATGGTCCTTGACGCACTAGCGCTCTTCAGTCTTCCTCAAGCGACAGCTCTTCTTGGAGATCTCCCATACCGCACCACTCTTGCTTACCGCGGTATTCATATACATTATCACCGTCTAGTCCTTCTCCTTTACGACGTCTTACTTGTAGTTTTCCAAACATCAAGAAAGGTTGCCACCGATCTAATCGCCCAATGCGTACAATATGCAGCGTAAGCCGCTCCAACGGTCGCATCTGCGCGCGCGACACGTCCTCCATAATCTTGACAGCGGCCTTTCTAGATCCTTTAATGTCGAGTTCAGGTGTGGGTCTATTTCCGAAAGCATCTTGTGTCAACTCTGCAGAGTAGTCGCTGGCTTCATCAGGAAGATGTAGGAATAAGTCAAGCTTTTCAAGGCGCATGCTGGATATGAGCTCCAAAGACTTTTCGCGTGATTCCCATGAGACGTCCCAACCCAACCGCTTGAGCGACGGAAATTTTCTTACAATCTTTTCCAGTCGGCTGACCTCGAGATGCACTGGATAATCCCATGATCCAAAGTCTCCTCTGAGCATCAAAGTATGCAGAGTTTCCTTGTGCTGTTTGATGGCCGGCCAAAGCGAGTTGATCGCTGACGCGGAATGGTCAATATCGAGTGACTCTAGCGCCCTGAAAGACTTAATAAATTTGGTCGCAGCTTCGCCATTTACTCCTCGTGGGATACCGAACCGAAGGCTCTTGAGCTCTGGTAACAGCCCCGTGAAGACAGTGAAGAAGGCAGTAGGCATGTCACTAGCGAAGTTCAGTGTGTGTAGCTTTGACCAATCTGTTAAATCTCGGAGCATCTTGCAGTGCTCTGTATCCCACAGATAGCTAGAGCTGCCATAGTGCCGCACTTCGTGGAGCGTAAACTCCTCTAAAGCAGGGAGACGCGTTTCGGGCAATAGGTCGAATCGCATGAACTTTTGTGGCTCGGTATCGTTTAGGACCTGGATGCCACGGTATTCATTGCCATCCTGTTGGCTTTGGATTCTCAGCCGACGAAGATTTCCACCGGCTGCAATGGCGCGAGTTAATTTGGGCCATTCGGAGCGGCTGGGCTCATCCGCTATGTAGCTTTGGAAGAAGATATTGTATGTCAGATTCCTTAAGAGCGGAGATGATAGAAGGTTCTCGTCCATCTGGCGATGTTTGACATTTGTGGCATGCTCCCGATGAAGGACGTGTACCGTTAATTCGAGATTGGGCCAAGTCACATGAAGCTTATCGAGAACAACTTGCGAGATGTGGACGGTGGTTTCCCAACTGTTCGTGTAAGCTGCTGTCAAGTGTGGAATACTGATGTAGTTCACCTTAATTTGCGCAAGAATCCACATTGCGAGATTCTTGTCAAGATCACCATCAGATCTTCCGTAGGCACATCGTCCTTGACTGTGATACTGCGCACATGTCTTGCGACGCTACATTGTTCCTCGCCACGAAACAGCTCAACGAGATATTTATATCTCTGTGCTTTCTTGCTCCTATCTTCTCCTCTTTCGAGTACGATTTCCCGGTAAACGAGTGGCACTGCAGCTTGTCGCAAGCTCTGCGATGACTGACTCAGTGCAGCGACTGAAGCCTGAGAAAAACTAACAACTTCGGAAGCTATGAGATGTTGAACATCTTCTGCGATACTATCGAGGCGTATGGGATTAGCAGTCGTATGCTCGACGTCCGCTTGGGCACTCCAATCGTTCATTGTTTCCATATTCGCTGCGCTTGCCATGATGATGAGATGAGATGCTAGTAGATAGAGGTAAAGAGTGGTGAATAGGGAAAGCATTGTGTACCTCGCTCGACTTTGGGATGATCCGGCGATATGCATTCAGCAAGGGTCGGGCTGTGAACGTGAGGCGCCTGCAAGGCTGTTTCAGGAAGTGGCTGTGCGAGTAACTAGTGCAGGGGCCTGCCCGGTTGCACGAAATTTGATACCTTAGGGCACAACACTTCTTCACGTATCGCTTCTCGCGTATGTGGTTCTGTACTGGCCATACTTGTTCAGCCACTGGCAGTGATTGTGCTGCTGAAGGCTGTGAATTGAAAGCTTGAGGTGCGTGTGCGCACAGCCACTGAGCTACACTTGGGCAAATGCTGCCTTTGCGAGGCAACACACTTATCGCGAAATCGTCAGTATACTGTGGCTAGATCCAACGAGCTGTTGCGCGCAAAGTGGATCGAGTTGAAATATTGGCACATTTGACGACGAACTGATGTGGAAGAAATGTAGTCGCACGAAAAATGCAAATGGGTATTGAACGCTAAAACTCAAACTATCTCCCTGACTCATGATACAAAACGTACTTTACATCTATGCGAATCCACAACCTCTTTAAGCCTTGTCTTTCGCTGGTCTCGCATCGTCATTATCGACGACAACGATTGTAGGAGCGACACCTGCCTCACCAGCTTCTGCGTCGCTTTGCTCGTTCTTCTTGTTCTTCTTGAAAATCCCGGCCACCTTTGAGCAACCTCGGCAGCACAGCCTGTACGCGAGAACAATTGGCTTGCAAGCGTGCCCAGCAATGACTGCGAACCACGCGTCCGGGAAGTATCGGATACCAATCGCCCAAGGAATACACACAAAACCAGTAACGATCGAAATGGCCCATTGAACACCGTCAAGACCACCAGATTTGATCTGGAAGGGGCGTCCTCCAACGTGAATCTGATTGAAGTGTTAGTTTTTCTAATGCTGACATGTGGCTGTGACTGTACTTACGATAGCTACTTGCAGGCCGATAATGAGGAACACAATGGCGATGAAGAAGTAGTTGCGGAAGATGCCTTCGAGGACGTTGAGCTTGTTGTCCAGACGCCTGTTGTTGAAGATGTTGAAGATCTGCATCCACACGAAACTGTTGAAAATGACGGTGTCCAGCTCAAGTTGCATGTTGGGATCCGACAGATCGTAGCCAAGAATGTCACCACCGGCGAAGTAGAGGACGAAGATGACGGTGAGCTTGTAGATGTTCTGCCCCATGATCTGCTTCCACATCGTAGTGGTGATAAGCGGCTTATCCTTGCCCTGAGGCGGGCGGTCCAAGATCTTCTCCGTTGGTGGGTCTGTGGCGAGTGCGAGGGCGGCGAAAGTGTCCATGATCAAGTTGACCCAGAGCAGCTGGACTGCACCAAGCGCAGGCTTCATCTTCTCGCTGTAGACAGCGGTAACAAAGGCCAGGATGACAGCAGTGATGTTGACGGTAATTTGAAACTAAGTTGGGTTAGCATCGATGTTGTGAAGGATGAGTGGATGAATCAAACTTACTTGAAGGAACTTCTGGACAGCATCATTGACAGCACGACCCCACATAAGGGCAGTGATGATAGATGCGAAATTGTCGTCCATGAGAATGATGGATGATGCCTCCTTGGCAACCTCAGTACCAGAAATACCCATTGAGAAGCCGATGCTTGCGGCCTTGAGAGCAGGCGCGTCATTAGTGCCGTCACCAGTAACAGCCACAATTTGGCCCATGGCCTTGAGGCGGGTGACGAGGATTCTCTTGTCTTCAGGCGAGGATCGCGCCAGGACTTGGAGACGTGGCAAAACCTCATCCATCTCTGCTTCAGACAGTTTGCGGAACTCGGGACCCTCCATGACGATGCCACCCTCAGTGTAGATCTTACACTCAGTAGCGATGGCACGTGCCGTCTGCATGTTGTCACCAGTGACCATACGGACCGTAACGCCGGCACCTTGTGCTTTGCGAACAGCCTCTGGCACACCGGGACGGACGGGGTCTTGAATACCAACTATGCCGAGGAAGTTGAGGTCATGGAGCAAGGAGCTGAAGTCAACACTGCCGCCTTCCGTGTAGCTGGCGTGTGCTGGCGGCCACTGCTCATAGTCCTGGTATACGAGGCCGATAGTTCGCAGTGACTTGTTAGCGTACTCATTGATTGTGTTGGTCAGGGACTGTCGGTCGGCATCGGAAAGAGACTGAGTCTCAAGAGTGGCAAAGTCCGCCATGGAGGATGCGAAGCCCAGAAGGATCTCTGAAGCACCCTTGACAACAAGTCGGTACTCTCCAGACTTGAGCTTGATGACAGCTCCCATGCATTTCTTGCCAGAGTCGAATGGAAACATATGAGCGACTTGTTCGTGTGCGCGTGTCTCGGCGAGTGACAACAATCCTAGGTGCTCCTGAGCGAGCTGAAGGAGGGCGGTCTCAGTCTTAGAGCCGATGAAGACTTGCCTGCCCTCATCCTCTCCTTCGAAAGCAGTCGAGTTGATCGCGATGGATTGGATGAGGATCTCCTTGGCGGTAGGTGTGATTGTAGAGGCCCAAGAGGAGATGGGCTGAGCGTTGTCAGACTGTGCGTCGGCATGGACGAAGCTGGTAGAGCCGAATGTGCCGGCCACAACCGTCATCTTGTTAGTTGTCTGCGTATGTGTTAGTAAAAGAATCAGGATATAGTTGTGAGGTAGACTTACAAGAGTTCCAGTCTTGTCGGAGCAAATAGCTGTGGCATTCCCCATTGTCTCGCAAGATCGAAGCACACGGACAAGGTTGTTTTCCTTCAACATCTTCGTTGTCGCGAAAGCTAACGCCAACGTAACGGCCAACGGGAGACCTTCTGGAACGGCGACGACAATGATGGTTACGGCGACGATGAGAATGTCCATGAAAGCTGAACCCTTTTCGGTGGGCGTACGAGTATCACCGGACAAGCCGGCAACGAAGCGGAATAGCAGTACGAAGAACAGAATACCAGATGCAGTAGTTCCGATTTTGGCAATGTCCATAGCAAGACGACCGAGCTTCTCCTGGAGGGGCGTTGGGTCGATGTCAGCACGGACAGACATCATGATCTGACCAAAGCTAGAGTGAACTCCAACAGAGGTGGCCATGAAGGTACCAACACCTTCGAGCACTTTGCTTCCAGAAATGATGAAAGGATCGAGGTTCTTGACAGATTGACCAGACTCGAGTGCCTTCATGACAGCGGCGCCAGGGGTTTTGCGAATGGCATCAGACTCGCCAGTTGCAGAAGATTCGTCACACTTGACATCGGAGCCATCAACGAAGACACCGTCGACTGGGATAACATCTCCTGGTTCCAAGTGTATAATGTCTCCGGCGAGCACATCGTAGATGCTGATCATGACAATCCTGCCGGAACGTGTGACTTTGATCTCTCTTTGCTCCTTCTTAGCGTTGAGGCGCGCAAATGCTTGTTCCTTCTGCCAGTCGTTGATAGCCGTAACGAGAACCACGATGATGATGGCAATGCAGATTGCGAGACCTTCCACCCAGTCGACTGGGGTTGGGGAACCAGGAGGATGCTCTGCACCAAAAGTCTCGTACAATCCGAGCGCTAATGAGATAGCAGCAGCGACTGTAAGGACGATCAATACCGTATCGTTGTAAGCGTTCCAGATCAACCTCCAGAGAGGTGTGACCTTTTTCGCTGGAAGAACATTTCGACCGTGTATCCGTATCCGATCATCAAATGGCTTCCCTTCGCCGGCCGGCCGACTCGTTTCCTTTTCTTTTGGAGTGAGCTGTTGGCTTGTCGCTTCGTCAAAAGAAACATGTCGAGGCACTGCGGATTCGTCCACGCTGAGACCGCTCTGTAGATCGGTCTGTAGGCCAGCAGCGATGCCTTGTACGCCGCCTAGAGCTTGAAATGTGACTAGTGACTTTGGGTTGAGCAGCTTGTTGAGTTGCTTTGGTACAAAGGCAAAGGGGTTGTTGGTAGCTTCGGCATCGGTATACTCGCGGAGTTCCCGTCGTGTTTGGTTTACGTCTACATCTCCTACAAATGTAGAAACGTCGCTAGTAGATGCGGCGCTTGGTGAGGTCGGCGTCAGGAATGGATTTGACTTTGTCGAGGTAAGAGTTTCCGCTTCGCTGAGGGCCCGTTGCCGGGTGTTGACTTGTAGCTCAGGAGGGGCTAATTTGCCCGCCTCCATTTTGTTGAGAGAGTCCTGAATCGTCGCGAGAATGTGTAGTAGTAGATTTGGGGGTTGTGTGAGATACAAAGGGCTCGAGATAGAGTGCAAATACACGTGATGGGATGTTGATGAAGGACGACAAGGGCAAAGGGCGCCTCCTCAAACTCCATATACCAATCCCCGCGGGGCTGTGTATTTTTGCCTTGTCTGAAGCATCGGTCTTAGTGCGTCATTTCCAGTCTGGCCGAAGCTGAGACGTCCCTCTGCCAATGCTTTGCTGGGCGCTCCGCCCGCCGCCCAGGCTTCAGACTTCAGACTACAATCGTGACATGTCCGCCTTGGTCGAACCTACCAGATCTCATCGATCTCGCCATCGGGCCTTTGTCGCATCGATCTACGCGCCTTCTCCAACAGCTATAGTGAAGAACGCGGGCGTGGTCGTGGCAAGCGACATTCAGTGGTGGGTTTGCCCAGGAGACAAGCAGACCGGCGTATCTTGGAGGGGGCAGTGCAAAACTTGGAATTCGTCACACCAAGCACGGGACGTCCATGCCTGAGGATCTATGAAGTCTGTATCAAAAGGAGATTCAGATAGTATCTTCTAGAGAAGACATCTAGTGATTGCGACGACGATATCCAGCGCGTCGAAGCGAAGGCGAAAGCTGGACTAGGCTTTGAGCCAAGGAGTGCAGCTAAGCCACACGCCACAATGCTTCGCCACAGGCTAGTCCTGATCCGGGACACACGTCTCCTGTGGCCCCTTTACGCCACAGGGTACGTCCAGTGAATGCACGTAGTAGCCTGGAGGTTGTGGCGTACGGACCGCACTAGTCCTCTCTTACTCCGGTAGGGTTCAGAAGACATATGCCCCAGGAGGATGCGGAATGTGAAGCATGGCAGCTAGAAGCTGCGTCTCCATGAACAAGCGTCGTAATCTTACCGCAGCCTCATACTCGGCTTCCTAGATGGCGTCTTGGAATGACGAGGCAATCATTCAGATCGGTCATTCACCACTTTGCGGCTGTGTAGATACACTTCTTTGCGCACTACGCATGAGGCTGTGGTACCCATGACGAGCAGACTTGACCATGAGCAACGAACGCCCAAATCATGACAATGCTGCTCTGGGAACCAGTCAACATCTTGTGACTTGCCTCTATGAATGCATCTGCTTCGGAAGATGGAGTACTGCATTTGTCTCTGAACGCCACGGTCTTTGTCTATGCGACTGTTGAATTTGGCAATCTCAAGTCTTCGATACTATTACATCGTGGCAAACACGACGGAAACTGGCCCAGAAGCAACAGGTGAGAGTTCTGCCGGTCTATTAGCATAACCTGACGCCATACGCAATTCCTAGGTGTCGTTAATCAGAGCCTAGCGATGTTGTCTATAGCTTCAGGCGGTCGGATACCCCCGTTCAACTTGCATAATAGTTGATAACCCGCAGTGCCTACCAGTCAGCCTTGTGCCACATCTCGGGGTACCAAGGCGACCGAGAAGAAGTTCAGATACGCCGAGTTCTTGGACATACGAAACCTCAAAATCGGAGAGCCATGCAGCGATTTGAGGCAATTTCGACCGGCCAATGTGGATAGTAAAGTGCTCAATCTACAGAGCTGATAGAGCCGATTCAGTCTGCCTTGCAACAGGGATGCGACCGTTTGCGTTTCCAGCTTTCGCCGAAAGTCTGTGTGCGTTGGTGATCCGCCGAAGTAGTCGGCGGCCAAAGCGACCGCATCAACGGAGACAAAGCTGCCATTTGCAAGGAGGGTGTGATGTCGCTGTTGAACTCAGTGATAAAGCGCGATATTCGAACCAATATGGTTTCATCCTCAAGGCTGAAGAGTGATATCGAGTTGTCGTGGGGAGGTGGAATATTGGTCATTACGACATGGAGGGGCTGGGTGTCTAGCCTAGTTCGGCGGCAACAGTCCACCAATGTCGCAGCCTCGCATAGCCAAAACCAACTCCTTGCCTTCTACCTGAACAGATCTGATATCGACGCCCAGAAATTAACGGAACAATATGCCTCCATCCTCTAGAGGCCACCGATCAGGGGGGAGCACTGCCAATTGAATGAGTAGTTGTACATACTGGAACAGCGCACGACTACAGTGACAACAAGATGTCCGTGGATGTCTACGATTGAATGAGAACCTCTTACTATGGAAAAAAGTACCCAAAAAATCGTGATTACCAGCATGTACTTCTCCTGAATATTGATATCTACAGTTTCAGGGCCTTTGGAGCTCATCAAGCCGCCCGGAGTCTGTAGACACGGCGACCTGGTTACACAGCCCCAAGTGCTAGGATCAGTTGATGCTTAAGATTTGGCTACTCGCCTGCCCAGATCGGGGTGCTCTTTGATGATGAATCATCCCAAGCTGCCAAGGTATTGTGCTTACTGCTGACCGCCTGCAATTCAAACAACATAACACAAATCTAGTCGCGCGGGCAAAGCGTGTCTCAGCTTACAAGCCTAGTCTAGACATTGAGATCGCAGTCGGGATCGCAATCCTTTGATAGGTGATGGTCAGCACGTCAGATAAGCACGCCATTCACCCGTGAGCTGCTGCGCCCCCAAACTACGCACTCGTATACTCCGCGCCCTTTCTTCGGTTAGAGTTCTTCGTGGCAGATATGTTCCTCAGGGCGAAGGAGCGTTCCTGACAGTCTTCATATAGGCAAATTTGCGCCTTCGAATCGTGCTAAAACTTTGATCCGGCTTAAATCCCGTCCGCGGCCATGGTAGCATTTGCCTATGCTCGTGCATGGGGCCGTCTACGAGTAAATGGTTGCTGAAGATTAGCATAGATGCGGCTCGATCGCAGGGTCCTGGATCAGTAAGCATTATTACGAATTGGTTGCCATAGAACGGTTTTCAGGCATCACCATTGCATTCACAACCTCGCTACTAAGGCCGAAGGATGCTCTTGGGAAATGCCAGGAGCTTCTGCACCACGAAGGTTAATACAATTAATTATCTCGCTCCAACGCTTCCGGGATACTCGATGGAAGAGACATCTATCATATATCATTACTTATGGTGGAAAGCGAACAGTATGCCCGAGGCTGTACATATAGTCTATCTACCGCAATCGAAGCCTAGCGGTAATGTGTATAGCTTCGAGCTGTTGGATGCCCTTGCTCAACTTCCCTCTTAGTTGACAACCTGCAGGACACTAGTCCTACTCATAGATTAACCAGCGATCTTGGGTGTGGACTATCTTTCGAGACCATCATGGTTATTTGACAAATATGAGTCTTCATTGCTAAAAGCCAGCTACCTTGGGCCTTGCTTCACAGTTCCCGCATCACCATCAATCTGTCTTAGCAATGCCGTCTCTTATGTAAGCCTTTTATGTAAGCCTTTGCGAAGGTGGCCTTCCAAATCGGTAAGTCTGCCTAGAAAAATCGCACGCGCTGACCACCTTTGTTACTAGACTCCAACAGCCAAACTTGAAGCCGAACACCTGCCTTGACGCACTTCTCCTGCACCATCTCCGGTAGCTTCATCTCCCCAGTCAATTTTCTGCCCGCGGCACGGCCCCAAGTCTGACACTCATGTCCTGTCTCCCACAAGACAACTTTCGGGATGCTCATTTTCAACAGCCCATCCATCCATGCGAATCCCTTCTCCTTGACTGATTCGGGCAATGTCTTGAAATGCGAATGGTAAGACTCGCCCGTGGCAAAGATGCTGTTGGGCCAATCGAACGCGATATCGAGGCTGTCGAGATGTGGCGGGAGATTTGCGCACAAGACTGTGCGGTCGGACTGGTTGGGGTACCAAACGAAGCCCTTTGCAAGGATATCGTAACCAGAACACAAGAGCGGCTTGATAAGTGTGCTCGAATCAATATGCAGTTCCCGAAGTGCTGTGAAGGCGCTGAAATCCGCTGGGCGGAAAGTTCCATGTTTGAGATCATCGGGAAAGCAGGATATCCCTCGATGAACGCGGAGAACACGTAGCGTATCCTTTACTGCCAACAAAGCACGCGTAAATTGTTCCGGAAATGCCGAGCTTTCTAGCCACAGATTCAAGTCCAGCACTTTGGGACATTGCTGGATTATTTTCTGAAGGTGTTGCGGGATGTCGATGACGTTGTAGCCTAGGTCAAGGCTGGTGATGTTGTACATGTGGTTTCCAGGATGAATATTTGCAAAGACAACGGCATCTGAGATGCGGTAGCCGTTGTCCTCTCCGAAGATCCGGACTATAGGGGCGTCGAAGGCTAGAGATGTGGCCTGGGGAATCTTGAAGAGTTCGCGCATTGGCATATCGTACACCCGATCACATAAGACACGGATTCTGACCGGGCAGTCGTGCAGAATGACGCACAATAGCCGGAAAAAGGTCACCTCAATCTGATCGTTGTCGCACGGTTCGCCTTGGATGTACACTGTGACCGTCTTCAAGGACGGTAGACTTGCAATAAGCTTTTGAATCGTGCGATTCTTTATCCATAGAATCTCTCGATGATGCGCTTCTAGTTCCTTGGCACAGGGATAGCCATAACATGGAATATACATGCCTTTGATTCCAGAGCCCAAAGTGTACTCGAGCCGAAGCTCTCGAAGATACAGACGAAATGCCGCGCTTCCAGAAGACAACTCGAAGAACTGCTGGAGATGCCCAAAATTCTGAGCATCCTTGTCACGCTGCAATGGTATGCAAACGCGTTCATAGAGCTTCCTTCGGGCCGAGTGTTGGAAGATTCGATGTGTCGTGCTCAAATTGAGGATGTCGACCATGTCCAGATGTGACAACGTGAGATCCCAAAGCTCGTTCGGCATGCTTAGTACGGGTGCGTAAGTATTCATGATGTAGGGGCGTGGTGATGCCGCGGAGTTTTTAGAGTAGGGATAGGATAAATTGCTGGTTGATGTTGCCAAGTTGTGACGGTCGGGTTGTGAGATCGTTATATTCGGTCGCGTAGAAGGGGTACATATCGTGGAGGGGCGACTCACGGAGTTTTGTTGCCTCCTTTGTTGCCTCCACGTTGCCCTAAAGGCAACACCGCTAACGAATCGAGCTCGTCCAATGCCCAAAAGGAGTGAAAGCAAAGGTTGCGGGTACAAGTCCGCCACTTCAAGCCACAGTATTCAATAAGCTTCGCAGCTCGTCTGATAGCTTGCTCTAAAATCTTAAATCAATTGGTTATGTCTCTAAGGCTGGCTTTACTCTGGTCAGATTTGAGTTGACGGTAATTTTACTTACGGTAATAGCAACCAAGCAAGCTAGACTACTTAATGCTCCTATCACACGTCCACAAACGAAAATGAAATATACGCGAAAGGCAAGATGTCTGAGCAAAGCAAAGAGCTAATTTACATAACTTACCCTCAGTTTCTCCGGTCGGTCTACGTAGCTAGGTACAATCAGGATCATTTCGAGTTTTTTGAGCCGTCTTTCCTAGAGACTCGATGCATTGAAGTGATCGATTCAATGAAATTTTTCTGATATTGCCCAGCCTCGTCAGATCTATATTCGGTCTGTACGTTAAGTTGTGGGTAAAGTCCGCAGCTGTTGAATTGGCTATCTTTCGTGCATCACGAAAGGCTAGCAGGTAGGTACGATCGTACGGTAACAGAGTAGATAAGTATTAATTGCTTTAGATGTGTCGTGTGAAGGCAGAACAGGTGTCCTCTATATACACTTGAGATTTCCGGGCAATCCGGATCACGTGACTACGCTTAGGCCATCTCTCGTGCGAGAGATACTCACATCAGCAGTTACAACCAACAGCAGCTTTGTATGCGAAACATTATCCCGATGAACTTGGACAGGCAATTTCACTTTTATCCACCTTTAGAAAAACGAAAGCCTTCCTACAGTGAACCTTCCTGTAGTCATTCGCAGTTTCAATTTCACACGCAATTTTATTTTTAAGACCATCATAGCAGTCTCCCAACCAAATTACCGCGTCATCAACCTCCCTATTTCCGCACCTTCAACGCCCCTCATCCATACCGCACACTCAACTTCCTATAGTCCAACGCCCTCACCTCCACCCCAACCCCCCAGCCCTCAGCCTCTCCCTCACCGCCTGCGGAATATCCACCTTTTGCGGTGCCAACACCCTATCTCTCTCCTTGACATGGTATAGATTGAAGCTACACGAGCCACTGCACCCATGTTCTGACTCGGTGAGGCGCACACGCTTCAGTGCGCCATGCTCGGCCAAGTTTTCGATGCTTGAATCTCATATGGTGTGGCTTCCCGCGGGCGAAAAGCATGTGCGGGTAGTGTAAGATCATCTCGAGCTCCTTCAGGTTGGGTGGGAGGTATTGGGTGATGACGCTGCGGTTGTCTTCCTCCAAGTTCCAGACAAAGTCCTTCGGGGATGTGGTGCTCCGGCCCTGGGCGCATGAATACTGGTTAATCCATGTGTTTGAGTGGACGCGAAGAGTTCTCAGGGCCGTGAATTCGGTGAAGGAGGCGGGAGCGGTGGGTGATGGGTTTGCCAGATTGCATATGCGCTCTCGCTGCATGTCAAGGACTTCGAGAGTGTTTTTGAGTGGCAGGAGGGCCTGGGCGATTCCGGACGCACTTGAATTGTATCCCACCCACAGGCGGAAGGAGGTGAGCTTGGGAAACGTATTGACTAAGTTGTTGAGATCCGTAAGGTCCGTGACTATTGCGCATCCCAAATCCAGAGCGCGAGTCTCGAAATGAGTATGTCGTAGCCCTTGCGCTAGTCTATGAGCACGTCCTGGAGGGAACTGGTGGCCAGGGTCACGACGTATCGGCTTGTCTATGACGATGGAGCCGACGTGTCCGAGCATACCAAACGCAGAGCAAGGAAAAGCGAGCGATGTATTGCAAATGACATGTACAGAAATGACACGGCCTTGGATCATACTCTGTAAAAGCCTACAGAACTCTTGGCTACAGAACTCTTGGCTAGGCGTCGCATCGTAAACGTAGTCTGTGAATTTGAGCGCGATGCTTTCCAGCCGATGGGATATGGATATGAGATCGTGTAGGACTCTGTCCTTGGTCCAAGACACCTTGCCAAGGTGAAGTAATGGGTGATCGGTCCATAGCACAGTGTCAGATCTCCTGGCTGTGGTATCTATGGCCCGTGCGATATAGTCCAGATGAAGGTGTCGGACGAATATCCCCATCTCGGGTTCTCCAAGCATTGTCCGATGGAGACTGTGGATGCGCTTCGATCCTGAGAGATCTAGGTCAAATCGCAGCGGTAATTGTATGTCTCGATAGAGCACCCGTATGGCAGAGTGTTTGAAGAGCCGGTGAGCTTTTCAAAGGTGAAGGAAGTCACTCGTGTCGAGGTACTCAAAAACCGCGTCAAGCAGCTCTTTGGACAGACAGAGGATGGTCGTTGGTTGAGCCATGATGGGTAGATCCGATCTCGCTGTGATCCGGTGGTCGAAGTCGGTCAAGAAAGTAATGTCGAGCTCTCGATCTATGATTCTATGTGAGGGGGGTGGGCCGTAACAAGCCCGTGCTCGCATATAGGTAGCCTAACTAGGGTGTATGTCGCTTCCGAGGCCAGGCAGCAGGCTGCGTCAGTGAAAGATATGGGCCGCTCCGAAGTGAGATTCCAATCATATTAACTCAAAAAACATCGTCATAACTTTCGACTATGCCCGGACCCGCGCAATACAGCACCTGCAAAAGTCCATGACTAGCCGCGGCGTAGAATGCTAGTTAAAAAAAGTCGTGCATACACATGACTGTCGGGATCAATTCAGATTTTTGACGGACGGTCCCAAGCTAGCACAGCTGCAGCAAACTGTGCATCAAGCATGTTCCGGAAGTTTGTCCAGATCGCTCAGCACCATTGGAGTTGGAAACTGCCTGCACCCTCAGTTGTAGCGCAGAAGATCAAGCAATCCACAAATCTTCGCACTCACGTGCTCGCTTCTCCCAAACGTCCCCATCCATAATACCATGCACATAGCAATCGCCAATGAACTCCCACGCGTGTACCATCTTATCCTCATTTGCGTTCTTGGTCAGCCTCCCTCGACCTTTTGGTCTCAGCACAAGCGGCATCTTCAGTCCCTGTACCAACACGACATGATCACCAGGCGCAGCCAGACCAGGCACAAGCGCAAGATATTCGGTATCTCGGGCCTCTTCGACTGCGCATCTTGCTACTCTACGATTGAGTACATTGCTCATCATGACCCTCGACTCAATCTCGGGGTTTTCGTATCCAAAGGCTTTCAGCAAGCGATCCACAAGGATGAGAAGCATGTATAAGCCTACAGAAATGTGCATCTGGAAGGTAGGTATGAGGCGAAGTATTCTCTGGCGGCGCTCAAATCCAGCATATGCGTCCTGTCTCGCTTTCAGGTGGTAGTAGGATGCGTCTCCCAAGAGTGTATCGTATACCGCTTCTTTTTGAGGCTGACCCGTAGGACTGTAATGATTTGGTGCTGCTGGTGGGTGAAGAACGGCCTCCCAGGCTGCAATCTGATGGCGGTATCTTTGGAGATTCTGCGCTTGCGCGAGTAGTGTCTGGCGTCGACTATTGAAATGAGGGGAAATCCATGTTTGCGTTGAGCGCACTATCCTGGCTACTGTAAAGCCCCTCAACCGAAGCATTGTCGGCAGTGCCTGGGGTGCATAGCTGTCTGAGTCGTGCGAACTGTCTGCAAGGAAATTGAAAGAAATGTCAAGTTTTGACTCACCCGAAGCACGGTGCTCCCCGGTGAATGAGCCGCGTAGAGAGTCCCTACGGCCATAAATCAGTGGTTGTGGTGTTCGATCTGTGCACTGCCAGTCTGGGACCCAGGAAGGAAGGTTGATCGGTACGAGCTGCTGGCTCTCATTATCTGTGTCGTTGGCTCGAACGAGTCGTGGTATGTGCAGCACTTCAGCTTGACCCTCTCTGAGGGCGTTGGTAGCGAGTGTGGTGTAAAGGTCATGCACTGCCATATTCTTGTAGTTAGGCTTTATGCCCAGCTCTGTCAGTCCACCCTTGCATTGTAACCCGTAATAAGCGTAGACCTTGTCTCGAGGGTCAGATGCTCTAAATCCACGAAGCATAACGAGCACCTTTAACCAGTTCGGATTCGCTGGGTTCTTGAAATCATCGCCGGTGTGCTTGAGTGTGTACAGTAGCGAAAGCCTGTTAGTAGGATAAAATTCCCATATCCATGGAGTAGCCAACACGAAGTACGTAAATGCGCCGATAAATTGCTCCCAACTGATGACAGCGTCGCCGCACACTAAAAGCACGCGGTCGCTGAGAATCACTTCTTGTACTATCCAAGCTCGCTCAAAGTAAGGTCGATCAAGTATAGCGAACAATGCTTCAAGCCTAGGATCACCTAGAGTTACTTTCACAGTAACTGTTTGGCTCGCTTCATCATCTGGAGTGGTCGTTTCGCTATTCTTTGACATGTGCTGCTGCAACAAACGGGCCAAGTCGATAGCATACGAGATCCCATCATCGCTGCTATCATGTTCTGGCCCAAGCCAGCTGATCGTATTCGTGGCCTTTGAATAAATTTCGCTCATCTTCAGCACCTCCCTACTGCGCTCTTCGGGGTCATTTTGGTTGATGCATATAGAGTCGATCCACAAGATTCGAGTCCTTCGATCGTGTTGGCCTCGAGTACAGTGCAGAAAAGGTATGATGGAGTTGGGGACTTTGAGTGCATCCCCGACAGCTGAGTCTTGATGTTCATTCTCATTCGTAATGTAAATGGATTCGCGACCAAGCAGCGCTCCCCAGCAGTATGATACCGCCTCAAATTCTGGCGCTTTGGAGAGACGCGTAGTGATGAGACTGCATTTGATTTGTCCTGATCTTGGGCCTGGGGGAAGACAAAGTAGGCGTACGTAGACATCATCGGAGCCGTCGATCGTTGGAAGACGCTTGAACTGGTAAAGCATGTTGATGGTGCCGTGGACATTTGCATAACGGACAACGACATCGAGTGCTTTGCGTTCAGCCAAGCCCAATTACCAACGTTCTGGAACTGGATGATATATCGAGTAAAGGACGCTGAATGTGATAGCAGCTATATTACGATCATGTCGCAAGGCAAAGATCGCTACCATGAACAGCTTGAGAAACAAATTACGCGCAAGCGTGATCAATGTTGAGGGAAAGAATCTATGCGCGGAAGATTGGTGTCACTCATTGTCGATTAGAGAAACATGCCGCTGGGTTGGTGTACGTATGCGAGGCGGGCATGCCCATGCATCGTGAGCGCGTCCGCCTCGCTTGACCCTTGACGCTTGGCAGAGAGACAGCATTCCAGAGTAATGAAGACTCAGAGACGACCAGGATGCGAGGCGCAGGACCGGGAGTGTGAGAGGCGAATTCAGTGGAGGACGCATAGTAGGGCTCGGCCGGAAGGTGGTTGCTGATGGCAAGTGGGGCAGACGCCACATCTTACATACATGGCAGGAGCACCAAGGCAGGCGCACTAGCTACAAGAGCGCGACCATGGAAAGAGATACATGAAAGTGGTATTGTTATCCTATCCGAAACTATGTCTCATATACAGTGCTGTCGCGGTGATGAAATGTCCGCAGACCAGTATCACCAGTATATCTATCCTAAAATTCTCAGGTTGCACTATCACAACCATGAAAGGGTATGACGATGCTGCTCCACGCTTCGATGGATATCCGCCCGTAGAGAGGTCCTAACGCCGGGTAATGATGTGCTCGCGAAAAACAAGGGGTAATCAAGAGTTCATGAACGGGCGTGCAAGGTCATGCGCAAGTTGGGAGCAATGACACGAAGAGCTACCGGTACGAAAGACTATCGGTTGCCGGCTTCAAGCTGACCAGGAGTGGGCTGTGGCGCAGGGGTAGCTTCCGAGGGAGCAGCATTGCGGTTGCGACCAAACCAGCTTCCCAAAGCTGGGCGAGGTGCGCGAGCCGCACGAATGCGTGACATGAGGCCTTGTTCAAGCTGCGCATTGGCGTTGGCACTTGGAGCGCGTTGTTCTCGGGTAGGATGACCTAGACGGCCGAACCGGTCAACAGGTTGGGATTGGGGCCCGGCGGGGTTGGACAAGATGACGACCCGCGAGCGCGAGAAGGGGTTGCCACGGGTAGTGGTCCAGACAGCTGGTGGCGATGTGGGCGACCGCAGACCAACGCGGACACGACCAGTCTGGGTCTGCTCGACCTCACCCTCTGGGCGCGGCTTGGGGACGTAGTAGTCGGCCTTGCAGAGCGGGCAGCAGGCGCGTCGACTCGTCAACCATGGATCAACACAGCTGGCGTGGAAGGCGTGACCGCAGGTCAGTCCTCGCACCTCATCGTCGTCCTCCAATGTGTC
>Ga0265780_10001330_pt1 | contig 35030 bp, 46 predicted proteins | sample P1T30metagenome_FD_192432 | JGI IMG/M metagenome (GOLD analysis project Ga0265780, IMG submission 192432) | Plant litter microbial communities from East Loma Ridge, Irvine, California - P1 T30 | ecosystem: Environmental > Terrestrial > Plant litter > Unclassified | place: USA: California...
AACGGCCGTACTGAGCGCCCAGAAAAAGATGGCTGGGCGTCAAAAGCGGGGAATTTCGGGGGAATGACTGGGGGTGACGCAATCATTCTTATTCTTTGCGGAGTGTGCCTATGTCATCCTGAAGATCCAAAGGCGGGGTTAGCCGGTTCTATGGTCGGGCTGTTGAAGGCTTGGTGCTTGACATTGGACAGCATTTGTTGGTTGCGAAGAGCTGTGCTTGGCTTGGGAGGCTACGTGGGGTCATCTTCAAGTTATGCGTCTTTAGTACCAAGACTTGGAGACTTTCGAAGTAACACAGCGGTTTCAGCTCTTCCATCTGCTTCGTCAGATGTGCTACAATCATGAAGCCTCAAGACGCTTAAGAGTCTTTAGGCCCAGGAAGTGATCGCGTGCAAGTGGGCCTTCGTATGAAATGGCGCGGACGGTAGCTCCGATTTGGGGAGATATTCATTCTGCTACGAGACTCATGTGAAGTCCAAAGCGGCTGAGCTAGCCCACCTTCAAGCTAGCATATTCCCTCGATACTCTCACACTTGACACTACATCCCTTTATCGATTTTCGGTGAAGAACTACATGTACATCCCATCAACCTCCCTCTTCACATTCACCTTCTTCTGACCACCCATCCCAACCTGCGAGAAAGGCTCATCGTCATCCTCAGTCCAAGATCCTCGTGTCAACCTGAGCTCGGTCTTGGAATTTGAAAGTCGCGAGAGTGAATTAAGGACTTCAGAATTTGGAATCGAGGAGATTGAGAGTGGAAGTAGAACGAGTGATGCGGAGGATTTGGGGGATGATGGGTGTATGAGCTGAATTGTCAGCTTTCACTAACCACTAACTTCAGAATCGACTGATTGTGTGCATTCGAATGGGATGATTGAGGGGTAGACTGGCGAAGTCATAGATATGGGATACCACAAGGCCAGGCATAAGGAGCACTCACTATAGAGAGTAAAGCAGCCGCTAGACCCGTAACATAATTTGGCGAAGTGATTGCTTCCACTCCTTTCAGATCCCGACTGATCTTCTCCCCATTTTCTAGCGATAGAACGCGTATAGGTGCGGTTGGCAATGAGAAAGGTTGGTCGGGAATATACATTGAAGGTAAATATGTCGAGACGATTATCCTATTCATCAGTCTCCACCATTATACATCCGTATGGGACATACCAAGATTTGGTCTCCACTTTCAAGAGAGACGTAGCGAGGGAATGCAGATCATCCACTAGCTCATCGTTGATACCCAACACCAATCTACCCCCTACCGCTCCTCCAGTACCAACTACCTCATCCCCAACCTTGACCACAACCTTTCCATCCCCACCAAATTTCCGGCAAAGGTACTTTCCAGCCTGTCCAATACCCAGGATGATCTCCTCATATGATCCAGTCGAAGAGATTGAGACGTTCGCAGACGGAGGGGAGGAAATATGTAATTTCGATATCCTTGATGGACCAGAAGCCGAGGGCGAGTAGAGCCCTTGACCTTCTTCATCCTCCGAATCTGAGTCTAGGAGGTATCGGTGGGGTCTGTCATGGACTGCTGAGAGTGGGTCTTCCATTGTATTGGTACTGCAGGGATTGTATGAGGTGTATGATAGAGCAAGAGCTGGTGTAGGGGTGTGACGCGTCGTTCAGATATTTCAGGCAGGCACCGAATCTCGCTGGATAGGCAACCGGCAGATAATGATTCAATTCATGCATTTCTATAACTGCAGCTCAGCGCCAATCGAGGCTTGAAGGTTGTGAGCCTCTGGAATCGATCGAAATATATGCTCTAAAGGTGAAGCATGGGTGACTCGGAGTCGCGACACACAACCCTATGATCACCGCTCCAGCTCCCCCTTTTTCATCTACTACAATTGATCCCAAATCTCCAGGACCTGAGTACCTCTTTGCTGTGACGACTGATGCTCACATCGGCATACAATTAATTCACGGGTACTGTGATAGGACCTGACCCGAACGAGAGCATACACATGGTGCCTCTGAGACGGGAGCAACCGGCACCTCACTGGCCGTGAGTGACCCCGGTCTAGAGAGAGGGGTCTGGAGAAAAATCATGTATCTTCACAACATGGTCCGTAGAAATCGCATGCCAGGGTAACATATACGTATGGAATGCGAGCCGCATCAGCTACAGAGCTTCCAATGGCAACATATGTCCCTCTATCCCCAATCTCACCGTCTTCGTCCTAGTGAAAGCCTCAATAGCTCCTCGACCATTAAATTTCCCCCACCCACTATCCCTAACTCCACCAAAAGGTAACGTATGTTGATCATGTACCGTCATTCCATTGATATGTACAGCCCCTACCTCCAACTTCTTAGCTACCGTCAATGCTAGTCCAATATCGGATGTGAAGATTGCGGAAGATAATCCGGCTGGATGGGAATTTGCGATTGAGATTGCGTCGGCGGTATCACTCGCTGTGATTAGGGTTAGGAGAGGGGCGAACGATTCGTTCTGATAGGCTGGACTTGTTGAGGGTACTGAAGCGAGGATAATGGGCGAAGAGGTGGTTCCAGAGATGGTCGGTTCGGGGGTTATGAGGCGTGCCCCCTGATCGTCAGCATAAGAAATGAACTTGCACTTGCAGATTGGATAGCTTCATCGACTACTGATCTCAATTCGTCAACGGCAGAAGGCCTGATCAGGTCGAACTCCCGATCTTTAACAGTCTGAACAGCTTCCTTCAATGCTGCCTCGAGCTCGGTCGCGAGGGATTCATGAACGATCACTCGTTCTGTCGACATGCAAATCTGCCCAGAATTGAGGAAAGCTCCGAATATGATCTATCATCAGTTCAATATCAAACTGAGACTTACGTTATTGGCGGCTATTTTGACGTCGGCACCTGGTAGGACTATTGCTGGGGATTTACCGCCTAATTCCATTACTGATGGCCTACTTATCAGCTCGAAGAGATGTCAGGGTAGACTAAGACGTACTTGAGATGCTTGCCACAAAGAGCAGAGAGTTTGCGCCCGAGCCCAGTTGATCCGGTAAAGTTGATCATCTATCATCAATACCTCATTACTCAACATATGGTATACCCACCCTGATATCCTCATGAGCAACGAGCTGCTCGACTCGCTGAGCTACGTCCTCCTCGGAAAAGTTCAAGATCTGCAGAACACCATCTGGTAGACCAGCATCGCGAAAGAGCGGTCCGAGGAGATGATGGAACTGAGGTATTAGAGGAGAGGCTATCATCAGCTCCTGCACGAAATGTCATCGCACCTTTCATAATCACCGTATTCCCGCAAGCGAGTGGGTATACTGGGAAATCAGCTTCTGCTCTCTTTGAGCTTGGAATCCGATACGCACCTATGGATCTCAAGGTGAGAGATAAGGGGAAATTGAATGCTGGAATGGATAAGATCGGACCATGGGGTTCACGAAGAACGAGCGAGGTGATTGAATCGATGGTAGGCGGTATCCACCCCTTGTGGTATCAGCTCATACTCATCAGGGTCCTAGCAAAACATACGTCAATTGAGATAGCTCTGTGGTGTTAGTCATGCCCTCTCACGACCCAAAAATTGGCTTCTTACGTTGCTGCGGCTCCGTCGGTGATGTTGATGACCGATTTCTGATCGGCTCCTACAACAGTGGGCGACAGTGCAATATCCGCCAGGAGAGCTTCTGTCAAGCTAGGAAATCGCTCTTTCAGTAGATTGACCACCTTGGTATCATTATATGCTCGAGTGGAATTCAAGATGAGCTCACGTTTCCGAGAATCTCCCTTCGTTTCCATCCTGTCGTTTCCCTCCATTCTTGATATGCATTCATCGAGTGTTTCACAGCTTCTTCCCTTCCATTCAGTATCCTATGCTGCAAAGAAGACAAGGGTTCTCACGTCTCAGTTTCCCCAGCGATGACCACTTCACAAGTCTCATTCCTCGTCTTTGAGTGTCGTGTGCGTGTCGTACCGCCTGAGGAGGAATCTACGGCTTGACCATTTATCCAGAGGGGTACCGTCGTCAAGCTTCTTCTGCTCATTCGGGTCGGCAAGTTCTGACCAGTCAGTCTCCTCAGTGAGGCAATACGAGCTCGGGCGCTCATCGCGACAGGGCTGTAACTGATGTGAATGTGGATGTAGTTGGAAGCTGAATCACATTAAATTACGATCATTTACCGGTAACCACCTCTACGTGCCTGTCATGCAATCTCATGATTACAAGACTCTACACCACCAAGTCATTCTTTGGGAGATTTCTTGACAAAAGTGCGCTCTAGCTGAACATAATGACGCAGCTCCTATCGGTCCGACTATGCATAGACATTTCTTAGTCGTATTGACTTTCGTCACCATACTTCGGGCATTGATAGATTTGTGCCTGATTATGCCCGAGCTACGATAACTTAGCTCAACTTCGTTGGACATGGTGCATGCTAGTAATAATGATGATGATACAGTGACATATATTCAATCTTGTTTCCTCTTCCCTCCTTCCTATTTCCCTCTCCCTCGTCGTTCTCTGATAGACCACTACCTCGCCTTACTGATACGCATCAGGCGGGATAGATCCCTTGATCTCCTCGAAATTCCTCAATGCCGTATCCAGATCCCATCCATTCTGCACCAGACACATGGAAGCGTACTGTGCATTCATTCCTGTCCTCTGTCTGACTTGTTCGACAAGTACCTCCTGTGCATTGTTGGGTTCCTTAATGCTTACTCCGTCGAGGAGTAGGGAGCGGGTTGGTTCGGTGAATGCGCCGGTACCATAGTAGTTGTGGACTGTGAGTGTATCGGAGATGACGGCGGCTGGCCATCCGGCACTCTGAGCCCTGGATATCAGCATATTCCAGACTACAACGACGAGCAGGCTTACGGTGTTCCCTGCCCAGCATCGGCGAGAATAAAGGTCCTAGTGAATGATCGAGTGGTGCCGGAAGGTACTGCCATCAGCGGTGTCAAAAGTGGTAGACTTACATTCTCTAAATTCTCCTTGAATCATGGCGCAGATCCTAGTGTCTGTACCACTTCCATCAAGAACCCATCCATCAATAGACCACTTGGCAGGATCATCGAGTGGATGTTGAGTTCGTGGGACAGCTTGGGTCCACCATCGCAGTAGCTCATCAGGGTCGGTTGGTGATTTGAGTGTTCGCATTCGTTGTTCGACTTTGTCGATACCTCGGAACAAGTTTCGGCCAGGAAGTGCTGTCCAGACGTCGAATGAAGCGGGTTTGGCACGGGTGTCATTACTCCTCTGAACATGATCGTAATGTACAGACCGAGATCGAAGGGTGTTGGACGAGATAGAAATGGTAGCGCTGGGGATATAGGCCGAGAGACATTGTGCTCGGTCGGTATCGAACAGCGAAAAGTATTTGGCGCAGAACTGCATGATGGAGGAAGAGACGCCTTCAGATTCCATGAATGCACCCTTGACGTCAAAGGGGAATGCGAATGGTTTCTGACGAAGTTCGTTTCTCTGTTCATCGGTCCATCTGATTTTAGGTTGTCGCGTGATGGGGAATACGATTCGATTCAAGTTGACCCCATCAAGAATGAGCAAGCTAGGAAATCGTCGAAGAATATCGCTGAATATGAGCATGGTTGCTGTGGTCACAGAAGGGGACTTACTGTTGGTAGGTCTCGTCGCCGTTTGGTTTCTGCAAGGTGTTTTCACGGAATGTGCATCCGTTGAGTTTGAGCTCGATAAGGTTCTTCAGACCACCAGTGCCCGCATTTGCCTTGCCCTTCTTTTCTCCTGACGACAGTAGCTCGTCTAGCATCTGGACAGCTTGAATGGGATTGCCGCTGAGATCCAAAGCTCGGAGATAAGGTAGTGAAGAAGGGAGTCGAGATAATTGGTGCAATGTGCGAAAGTCGTTATCTGCCAGTGATAGGTTGTAGATGGGTGATTTTGTAGGCTGATCATCAGCATTTCCATAGACACCAAGGTGAACGCGTCAAATACCTCTTGTAAGACGTTGTCGATAAGTTTCCAAAACACAGCTCCAGAGGTTTCGGGTGCGTCTCGATGCCCGGGTGGCAGAATTCCATGCTCCTTCAGCCACGGATCGTTTTGTAATGCCTGACATTAGTAACCGCTTTGCCACAACTAACGTTACTTACCCCCATGTTCAAAGATCCAGGTTCTACCAGACGAGAACGTAGCCACTGCTTCATTTCCTCGCTCCGCAGCATTTCCGACAACTTGCTTTGACTGGCCTTCTTCTCCTTCATCCTCTGCGCGGCATCTCCTTTGAGAATAGGTGGTGTTCCAGCAGGTAATCGTTTGAGTTGAGCGGATGTTGGTCCTGGACGACCGGAACGGGGTGGCGGACCAGCATTATCAAGGGGCATACCATTCGCATCGACTCTTCGTCGCTCGGGCCGGCCGGCGTACGGTTTGTTTGTTCGGTGTACCCTTTCGCCCTGCATGTTAGAACTCAAAGTAAAATGGACGCGAGACCGAGGATGGCCTGGGCGCATGGTGGTTCCCGGAGATGTGACGGTGAAGGGCGGGCCCAGGAATGGCATGCCCATGTCGATATCCATCGAAGTGTCCATCTTACGAGGACGCGTCAAGGAGGTGGTGAGGATTGAAGAATGTAGGTGTAGTGTAGTGTGGTTGATGAAAGAGAGTTATGCAAACAGAGCAATATAGCTTGTTTGACTGCTTCCAAAATTCCCACGCACAATGACCCATGGGATCGTACGCTCGAAACATGTGAATGTCTCGTGCCCCCAGATTCCAGTGGTCCCGCCCCGCTCCTCATATGCTTCCACAGTATAGTTGAATTGCATAGCTTACCTGATTAGGGATATATCCTGTAGAGCCTATAGTCGCCCTGCGACCTGATCCTGACCCTCTGACAGATCTCCCACTATTAGAAGCACCATCAACTTCCATGCCTGGGGTACCATCCTTCTTGATACCGCGAAGGGCCGAGGTGAGACCTCTTGCCGAGGGTCCGCCGGTAGCTGATCCTCTAATTGCTATTGAGGACGAGGATGATCCCTGTTGTTGGCCTGTCGATGACGATGCGGATGCCAGTGCTTGTTGGAACGCTGACATTGTATATAGAGTGTAGAGTATAAGTATGATACGATATGAAAGAGACACAAAGAGATAGCCCAGGGATGTCTTGAATAGGATTCAAAGGAGTGGCAATAGAACGGGTTTGACCATGCCTAACACTGTCCCGGTATAATTAGGCATACTGATAAACCTAACTGATCTCGCTCTCTTAACGTCGCTGACTTGTACATCCCTTTCTCCATCCCCACTCAGTACATCTCGCCATGCCCGCAGCGACAGCAACACTGCCCAACGGCAATGGTACCGCAGTGAATGGTCACGGCGATGCCAAAAAGTCCGCAGCAAAGTCGAGGGGAGCATTGAAGAGGCTGAAGGCAAAAGCAAAAGCGGCGAGGGCAGGGACTGAATCCGAGGCTGAGACAGACAAGGAGAGCGATACAGAGGTATGTTCAGCCGATACTGCGGGCCAGTGCAAGCAAGCTGACCCAGTTTAGTCGGTCGCATCGTCCACATCCGTAGCTTCAACTATCGATTTAACGATTCCAGACCCCTCGGATCCAAGCTACGCGGCCTTCGCCTCCATCTTCAATCACTTCAATGAAAGCGCAGAAGGAGAGAATGGAGATAATGCGTACGGGGGAGTATCCAAGCCGGAGGTATATTACTCGGACGAAGAGGACGAGGATGACGAGGAGAACAAGGCAAAGGCAGCTGCACGAGCAGCGGCCGAGTCGGGTTTGACTAGGAGACAAAGGCGAGCGGCTGCTGTACGTCAAGCTGGAAGATGCCATGATTAGCAGAGCTAACGAGCAGAAATTGACAGTATCAGAATTGAAGCAGTTGGTGGATCGACCGGAAGTTGTAGAATGGTTCGACTGTGATGCCCGTGATCCGCGATTACTGGTCAGCTTGAAGTCGTACCGAAAGTGAGTTGACTATTCACATACTCGGTGTTCCATCTGATATCCAGTACGGTCCCAGTACCAGTCCATTGGAACGCCAAGCGAGATTACCTAGCCGGAAAGAGGGGTATTGAGAAACCACCATATCTACTACCTCGTAAGTTCAATCAATCGGTCACTCGGGCATACAGCTGACGCTCAGCCTGGATTGCCGAGACTGGTATTGGAGAACAGCGAGATGCCGTCAAAGCGAAGGAAGCTGGTCAGACATTACGACAAAAGACCCGAGAGAGGGTTCAACCTAAAATGGGAAAGATCGATATCAATTATCAAAAACTGCACGATGCCTTTTTCAGGTATCAAGGTAAACCTAAAATGACCAAGTTTGGAGAGGCGTAAGTCCATCGCCCAGTATCATGATACATTCTGATTAACAGCTACTACGAGGGTAAAGAGCTAGAAACGGATTTGAGGACCAAGAAGCCAGGAGAGCTTTCTGAGGAATTGATTGAAGCGCTTTCTATCCCACCTCTGGCTCCGCCCCCATGGTTAATCGCAATGCAGCGATTCGGTCCTCCGCCAAGTTATCCCAACTTGAGGATCAAGGGTCTGAACGCACCGATCCCAGCGGGGTAAGTTGTTCCGCAAGTTATTGCACTTGAGCTGACGAGTAGTGCCCAATGGGGTTTCCACCCTGGTGGTTGGGGTAAACCGCCCATGGATGATTTCAACCGACCATTATACGGAGATGTCTTTGGTGTACTGCAAGGAGCCGAGCTCGGAGGTCAGGAACAGATTGATCGATCACTGTGGGGTGAAATTGAGCCTATCGAGGGTATGCTCATTTCCTTGCACCATGGCGTATGGCTGACAATGCAGAAGACGAAGAAGAAGAGGAGGAAGACGAAGACGATGAAGAGGAAGAAATGCCCGAAGACGAAGAACCAGCTGGCGGTCTCGAAACACCATCCGGAATGGCAACTCCATCGGGCATGCACTCTGTCACATCAACAGTACCTGCCGGACTCGAGACACCGGCATTCGCCGAACTTCGAAAGAAGAGGAGGGAGGATAGTGAAGCTCCCGCACCTGGTCCTTCGCAACCTAGGGATCTTTACCAGGTCATCCCAGAACGTGAAACTACTAGTAAAGGATTCATGGGTAGTAGTTCCGCATACGACATGTCGAGCGTTGGTGCTGGTGTCCTCGGAGCAGAAGATCTGGGCAAGAAGGTAAGCTCACATGCTCAGTCCCGCGTGGGTTCAGCTGATGGTCTAGCGAAAGGTCGGCGATGTCGATGTGTCGATGGATGATGACGAGATGACACAAGATCAGCTCAAGGCTAAATACGACGCATCCCGCTCAGCAGCTAGTAGAGTTCACGTACCAGGTGCAGATGTGGATAGGAGCGGATTCGACGATGTCGTCAGTGATCAAATGAAAAAGAGAACAAAGGTCCAAGAACCGAAAAAGGGCAAGGGCAAAGAGAAGGAGAAATTCAAGTTCTAGATCCTATACTTGTATCTCTCGAATACGTCAGTTATGTACTGGTACGAGTTTCTACCTTTTCATACAGCATGCATGTATGTATCTGTGTTGTTCGTCATGTCGTAAACTTCATACGGCCCCTCGGCCAGAACTGAATCTATCTATTTTACTCCCGCCTATTCCTCGTCGCCGTTCTTCACTCTGAACTACGGGCCATATCCCTGACTTCGCCTTTGATATCTCGGACTACCCTGCCCTTGTCCCTGTCCTTGCCCTTGAATCTGACCCGATGGTCCACCGAATGGGTTGTTTGACCCAGGCGCTCCAGCGCTCCCATTATGGTAAGGACCCGAGAAACTTGCTCTAGCCTGATGTCCTCCCGGAGAATGATATGCCTGACTAGGCTGAAGTGGAGTATACATCATCCCCATTGATGGATCCCTTCCATCGAATCCATCGAACCCTATTGGATTTCCACCCGTAGCAGCGGGCGGCGGGAATGCGGGAAGGTATCCTGGCGAAGAGTGATTACTCGTATGTGGGACGTCGAAGCGGTACGAAGCTGTCGCGGGTGAATGTGGGGTCATGCTGATGTGTGGCTGCATTTGATATGATACCGAGCCTTGTGATCGATGACCTCGCCCGGGGGATGGTTGAACATGACTCGGTCCATATTGACCAGGCATCACCCATCCTCCGCTCATTGCCGCCAATTCCGCTTGTTCTTGTAGATACTCGAGTTGGGGGTAACTTGCATTATGCATCGAAGATTGTTTGGTATGTCCACTAGCATGACGGCGTTCCCATTCGCGGATGGCATCATCACGATTCAGGACCGGTGTAAGATTTCTCTGACCAGAAGGATCAGGTGCGCCGAAATGTGTGAGTCGAGCGAGGGCAGGTGGGATTGCGTCCATTTGATTGATTGTGTTTGCTCGGTTGCGGGATGACGGATAGTACGAATTGGGCGGTGGGTTGGTAGGCTGTAGCATCGGAGGTGGATTTGGCCGTAAGGCAGCATGCGAAGTTGAAGGGTGCATAGATTGCGATGGGACTCTGGGCTGGTAATTGCCAGGAGGAGGGCCCATGGTCATACTGCCGCCCGACCTGGGACCAGACCACTGAGGCTGAGGAGGTGGAGCCTGTTGTCCACTGGGTATACGGTGTTGTTGCTGGTGTTGAGGGTAAGCGCCCTGAGGAGATGGCTGGGTTTGATCGTAGCCCTGACCAGGTCCATATGGCTGTCGAATCGCTTGCTGAGTCTGCGGCGCGGGATACGCTTGCTGCTGCTGCTGCTGTTGCTGTAATTGCTGGTTGTAGGCCGATGCGTCCGAGTAGACTCGAGGCTGTTGTCGGGATCCACCAGGACTCTGGACAAGCCCAGCATACTTCGTACCAGACGATTTGGAAGGAGTTTCCGTCGCTGGGAATGTAGACCGTTTTGCAGATAAAGGTGGTCCGGGCTAGGCATTAGCATGGTCATGCTAACATCCTCGAATTGCTCACCTGGAAAGGTCCAGTGAACTTCTCTCCAGTGATGAAGGGGTGCTTAGCAGCTTGCTGGGGCGACCATCGCTGGATCGGATCCAGATTCAGTAAGCCCTCGACAAAATCAACAAATGCTCGTCGGTGAGCCATTTCTGGTCGTCAGCTATTTTCCAGAGGGGAACTGGCAGAAGCTTACCTTTATCGATATCAGACTGCTTAGCGTTCTTTTTGGAAAAAGAGTACTCCATGATGATATCATTCAGGCGGGTTTGCTTGAAATACTGCTTGCTTGGCTGTTCATTCGTTCGATGCTCCGCAGCGTACTGGTCCATTGGCTTGAGGGTATAAGTCTTCCGACCATGCGCGTCTACGTGACAGTTGAAGAATTCGTGTGTCTGCTTTCCGACTTCCAGAAGATGGCTAGGCGGGTTGCTGCTCGTCAGCCATGACTCAAGTTGAACGTACCCTAGCATCTCTGTGATCCTCGCCACCTGATTGTACTCGCTCGTGCCGGGGAAGAGCGGTAACCCAAGGAAGAGCTCGACAACAATACATCCCAAAGACCACATATCGATAGAAGTCGAGTATGGCAAACCGAGCAAGACTTCTGGAGATCGATAGAATCGAGACTGGATATACGTATAGACAGTTTGCATCTCGTGGCATGCCGATCCGAAATCAATGACTTTGATCTGTGGCGATTGTAGCCTGGAGTCAGCTGGGTGTAACGGAAGGGAGCTCACGATTTGAGGAGGATATTCTCAGGTTTGAGATCACAGTGAATCAATCTTGCGTCCTTCAAAACCGCCAGACATTCCAGTAGTTGCTGGGTAAAGACCTTGACGAGCTGGGTACTGAGTCCCTTAAATTGATTTTGCTTGATCAATTCGTAGAGGTTCGATGATAGACATTCAAAGACGAGGCAGAGATGACTCTTGTGGGTAAATGAGGCGTGCATCCGTAGAATGTGGTGCTCGTCGCGGGGATCATGCGTTGTGTTGAGCTATACGTCAGCATAACCGCTTGCCCTGGTGTATCTGACTCACCAATTCCAGGATGGCGACTTCCATCTTACTCTGATTTAGATAAGCCGGCTTATTCTTGACTACCTTGACCGCAAAGAGCTCGTGCGTTCTCATATTCTGACACTTGACAACTTGTCCAAAAGTACCTTGACCAAGAACATCCAGGATCAAATACCTAGATATCAGCTTCTGCCGGTAGTGCGCGACACCTAGCTCACCTATCACCGCCCTGTTCACCACCCAAAACATCATTGACATAGAGGATATAATCATAATCCTCATTATCGGCACCATCGTTGTGTACCGGTTTACTGGGCTTGGTGAGTACTCGACGTGGATTGTCAGAAGTCTCGTAGCGGAATTGCGGGTTGCAAAGCGAGTACGTCTGAGTGAGGTCTGATGTCAAGCACTTGAGGGGCTATTGATCAGCTGATGCTCTCGTTCATTCAACAGTGAGAGCTTACGCTAAGGTATTTGCCAGACTTGGTAGGATCCGCTCGCCTTCCGTTGCTATGTGTATTCACAACTGGTTTCAGATCCCCGACATTCTTGACATCCCGTAATCCTTGCCTGGATGATCCTCGATTCGAGCTGGTCCGAGATGATCCACGTATGGAGGAATCCTGTTGACCTTGCAATGCTGGATTGGCAGATTGACTTGACGGGAACAACTGTTGAGATTGAGACCTAACATTAGGTGGAGCTTTGGCAGGCGATACGGGCGAGTATCCTCCCCATTGCGGTGAATGTTGCATAGGCGAGACTGGCATTGTATTTCCATGCATCGGGAGTAAGCCTTGGTCGTATGGCGCGAATCCAACTGGTGAAGCACCATCGTATGGGTTTGTCATTGGTGAATGAGGGCTGAGGTCGTTCCGGGAGTAAGGCGAGAGCGGGTCCGACATCAACGAGCGTGCCGAGCCGCCTGAAGCTACCCTTTGGTTGGTCGGAGGACGGTAGTCGGCCCATTGATTGTTTCCGGATGAACCACCGTCGGACAAACGAGGAGCATAAGGGTTGGGTCTCTGTCCCGAGCCAACAGCGCCAAATCCAACAGGACTGAGTTTCGATGGGGAAGCCGAATCGGTCCGAGTCTTGAGTTGAGGTGGTCGACTAAGGTGAGAAGGAATGGGCGGCGGGTTCATTGTAGATCCAGGTAGAGGTCGAGCCCCAGCAGGTGAGGACATGCCTACATCTCGCATTATAGAGTTGAACATTCCATTCCTTCCCTGCGCTTGGGTATCGGGGCGATTATATCCCCATCCGCCTTGTTCATCTGCCATATCCATATTTCCCAGACCAGATTCTACATCATCCGAAGCGTACGCGTATGGATCCTTTTTCCTTGCTCCTAATGACGCGCTTCGGGCTAATGATCCGAAACTACTGGATGCCGAGGGAGGAGGTTGAAGCTCGTCGTTACGTTGTTGGTAGTGGTACGCCATGTTTGTGTTGGCGGGAGGAGGACGTGATTGTGGAGGAGGCGGTACAGCAGCGGAATGCGGACCGGAAGACTGGAATTGCGGTTGAGGGAAAGATATACTATTTCGGTGTCCGTGAGAACCAGCTGTAGCAGGTGCAGGCAGGGAGTCCATACCTAGACGTGCTTGGAGTATTTCGTGTATATGGTGGTCGGCAGAAAGAGGTGAAAAGGTGCCTTGGGATGAGAGGAGGGAAAGGTAACGACGAGGACCGAAGTTGTGCCAAGGGAAGGGAAATCACGGGGCTAATCGTTAATCTTCCCCCTGTTGCCTGAGTAGCAGGACTCACGTGTTCCCTATACAATAGCTCCCTTATTCCATCCGAGTGGTTCTATTGACTATATCAACCGCTTGACTCCACTTTCCAGTGTATTGGTGATGATGACGGAGTGATCACAGTCGTCTATACCCCGGAATTCCTTAATTCCTTTCCCTGAGTCACAACGAGGTAAACTCGTTTCGCACCGGGATAAAGGCGTGTACCTTCGGATGCAATCAGACTATAGTGGTACTACAAGGCCCTTTTGTACTACTTGACAGTAGCTCCTGAGATATGAGGAGGGCTGGATTTCAAAGTGAAGGTGTAGGGAGAGTGGGTACAAGTGAAATGAATGAATGGAACGCGCCGGTTATTTCGAACGTGGCGCTATATACACTCCTCGACCCATCAGGTTCCCTCCTCACTTCCGACCAGATGAAAAGAATCTATACGCATAGTCAAGCGCCGACAAGCTCGCTCAAGACGTCCCAAAGCAACATGCATCTTATTTGTATACAACCTAATCACCTCTACCAAGCTTATCTAGGGCCCTGACTCCTTGCTCGTCCCATTCAGCTTTGGTAACCCAGAAAGCTTCCCTATCCTTCATGATATCAGCCAACACGGCACCTCCGAGGAAGACCATGTGTTTTCTCCTTGGCGGATCTTCGATACGGATCTTGAAGTTCTGCGTGTCAGCTCATAAACTAGATAATGTGACGTACCTTTAGCCTGGATCCATCGTTGCCGAGTACTCTTGTCAAATAGAGCTGCTTCATCTCCTTCTCGAGACGGGATGGGAAACCAGGGTACATAGATGATCCACCAGAAAGAACAATGTGCTTGTAAAGCTCGGATCGAGTGTCGACGGCGGCCTGCTGGATGGTCTGGAAGAGGAGTTCTGATAATTAGCTGTGATCATCATTGAACTTGAGAGCTACTCACCGGCAACACCAGGCTGTTCAACATCCACCAGATGAGGCTGGAACATGCACTCGGGAGCCTCGTATCGTTCAGATCCGACCTTGATGACTCGGCCATCGGGCAGCTGACCGTCAGAACGATCAGCATGAAGGTCTAGGAACTCACAGTGTAGCTCTCGACCAATGTTGTCGTTTCCTCAGACAGCTTCTTGTCCATTTCCAAATCATAACTCATAAAGCACAAAGCCTCCTTGATTCCTCGTACAGTCTCGAAATCCGCTGTCCTCTCGAAAGCGTATCCTCGCATCAATAGTAGCTTGATCAGGTATCGTGTAACGTCACGTCCGGCAACATCCAGTCGACGAGTCAAGTGAGGGAGGGCGAATCCGTCGTAAACAGGTACAATGTGAGTGACACCATCTCCCGAGTCGACGACTACACCAGTCTGTAGACCTTGACCGTCAGTTCATGCAGTGATCAATGCAGCGGACTCACCCTGAGCATATAGCGTCAATACAGCTTGAATAGCCACATAGACACCTCCGAAGCCGTACTCCTCAAACATGGTCTCGCACATTCTCTGTCGGTTGACTTTTGGGTTCATTGGAGGTTCAGTCAATAGAACCTTTTGACCCTTGGTATCCACCTTTAGTTTCTGATCAAAGGTATAATCCCAGAGATGTCGCATATCCTCCCAGTTCTTGACGATACCGTGCTCCATTGGCTGAGTTACTTGCAGCGAGGAACGATGCTCGGCAGCCTCATCTCCAACCATGATATCACGGATCGCGGTTGATCCTTGTCGCTCCTCTGCTCGTAGAATCGGACGACCGACGATTGATGGGAAGACTGGAGGTCAATTGAACGGTTACAAGCGAGAGTGGGGGAACATACCATGTTCGGGAAAGTTGGATCCGGCGTAACCACATTTTACGAACTAGACAGTCAGATCTCATAGTCCAATGCCGAATTGCACGAGCTGTACTTACTCCGGTACCATTGTCCACCACCAGCGGTCGAGATTCCATGTTGGGGGGAAGCGCAGTAGCGGTGTTCCGGGTTCTGAGCTGAGGTTACCGGTGGATTTGCGTATCGAGTCTTGATGAAACCAACAAGCGTAATAACTAGCCTTGATAGGTGCTAGATATTGGTATATGAGCCTGGTATATAGATATAAGGTCTGTATAGAGAGTGGGTGAGCTATAGCCTGGTGACGTACAGCCTCCTATCAAGCATCAAGTGCCACACTCCCTGAAAGGGTGAATGGCTGGTGGATATCGCCGTATATCGCCGACAATTGTAGATCTGTGCCTGGATCAAGTGCATGTAGGTGGCAATCAACTGACCGACCTTTATCATCCATAATCTACATCACATATACCTAGTCATCAGTGGTCACAATGGTCTGCAAGAAGTGCGAGAAGGTGAGCTTGTCGGTTCTTTGTCGATTCAGAAGCTGACAGAGCCCAGAAAACATCGACATTAGCCGCCCCAGACCCATTTCAGCCATCTTCGTCTACACGGAAAATAGGAGAGAACAAGCTCCTGTCTGCCAGAGCTAGGGCAAGCCCATACACGAAACCGAACCAGATGACAAAGGGAGGGAAGATGGGTATCAATCCGTACGGGAACAAGTGCCTGGACTGTAAAGTACGCCGAAATAGCCCATTTGATCCACATTTCGCTTCAATCCTTCTTACCATGCCTTTCAGACGTGATGCGAGGCTGACCAGAAAGCAAGCAGTACAGCAGAATCAAGCCACCCGCTGTCAGAAGTGTGCCTATAAGAAGGGGTGCTGCTCCATCTGCGGCGTAATGGTGCTGGACACGAGCCGTAAGTCGAGCAAATCGCCCAATTTAAGTCCAGTCTTGCTAATTTACAAAGGGTACAAGCAGACATCAAAATGAGTCCACTGGACCCTGGCCTTCGGCTTCTCACGATATAACGACCCCCAGTTGTACAACCTAGTACATTCCAATGCACATGCAAGTATAATGTCCAAAACATTTTATCGGACCGCCTCGATGTCTATTCGAGATTCTCCGCTTACATCCCCTTTCTTTCCCGGTCACCTTCCAGTCTCCGTGTGTGACATCGTCAAGCTGGTGGTTATCCACCACGCAAAGCACTTTCAAGTATGGTGTTCGCAATGTTTCGTGACAGATGGAGATACCTATGACCGCTCGAAAGTCATTTGAAATCCGACTCTGCTTTGATGAAATTGGATAACATCAAGCAAGATCCCATCATCAAACAATGTGCACCAATATATCAGCCGGGGACCTTTAATATGGTCGACCATTGCGAGACCGCAGACACCGCTAATATCGCTCCGGCTTAATTCACGCATCTACATGCCCTGTATCCGATCCTGCTGTGACATTTCTGATGTGTAGCAGGGTTGTTCTGACTCGCTAATAGCCACGGTCCTGACATCTTGTAGCATTGGTCGAACCCCTTTACACCCATAGCATACTGACATCCCGCAGCTTGATTTCTGAGGCCTACCACGTACATCGGTGCTCACACAATCTGGCCCCTTCCAGCTCCAAGATATGAGCCAGTACATCTAACGTCATATCATTACGAGGTCCGAAATCGTATAATATAGTATAAGTAAACAAGTCTACCAGTCAAATGTCCTCATTGCATTCTCCCTTTCATGCTTTCCTCAGTCTATCCTCTCTTCATAAAGCTTCCTAATCGGGAAAGACGATTGCCCTTCTTCCTCACACTTCCACTAACCGATCCCATCTCACCATTCGTACCACCATTAGAGCTCGTACTCGCCCCAAGAGGTCCAAGAGTATCACTACCAGCGAAACTCAACCGATTCCCGAGTATAGCCAGGGGATTCGGTCTATCCCGAGTGGGCGATGCGATAGGTGACTTTGATCGAGTAGGAGAAACGAATGACATGGGTGCATTCTTTGTTGGCGATGTGACTGGCGATGTGACAGATAACGAGGGTTGCTTTTTAGGTGTCGCGGGAGGTCCTACTCGTAGAGCCGGAACATCGTATGGCGCAGTCACTCGAATAGACGGTCGGGAAGACAAGTCCGATGGACGTGGCGTTGATGCGAACAGTGATTGGTCGTTGTCGAAATGAAGAGGAGGAAGTGGACCGGACTGCCTGTTTGCTGATTTTGGCAAAGCCGCAATTTCGTCGGGGAAGGACCGTATGAAGACTGGACGTCAGCGAATGCACAATTCGGCGGGACGATGAACTCACGACTTCTTAGAGCCTCGTGGAACGCTGTATCTTTGCAGACCCGCGCGTGTAAATCCAAAGCTTGATCAATCACACTAGCATACTCGAGTATCTGCGCTCGAAGCGTCTTGATATCATCCTTCTGCTCGGGATGGGCGTCTTCGTATGTCGGATCAAGGAATGTCTGACGATAGAGCTTGACTCCGCCCTGGACCGGAGAATCGACAGCGCCATTGATGGCAGTACCCAAATGCTTGACACTAGTGAGTCAGCTCAGGACAGTATAGACGACAGCTCGGGAAAAGCGTACTTGAGTTTCCGAATCTGAGGAGACGTATGAGCTTTGAGATTGCGAGACGCCTCTTTGACATTGCTTATAGCAGCATGAATAGGGCTTAGATGCTCATACTTGACCTCGACCACTTCACTTTTGGCGAGAACAGAGGGGAATGTGTCCTTGCCTGAAGAGTGAGCTTGAGTGGCCAAAAGCACTGATGACTTACAGGTCAGGGTAGTCTTTTCTAGCCAGGTCATGACTCCAGCATTTTCATCTTCAGACCTTGCAGAGGCAGATAGGACCTTGTATGGCCGAAGCGTCGAGAACGTCTTGATATTGTTGAATCGATGATACAGTTGGACATTCTCATTGACCCCGTTCGCAAAGACCCGGTGCGTGAGGTCCGGCTCTGGATTAACAGAAGTGACCCATATAATCTGATCAGGTCCGGAACGTAATGGTGGTGAAGGCTGCATCTTTGAGCGGTGTAGCGTTGCCTCGGGGTACTTGTGCTGTAGTACATCACAGCTGTTCGATTAGCAGGATCCCTGGTGAATTGGGGGAAACAGCTTACAAATCAGAAAACTGCTGCCACGGTTCGCCCCTCACGACATACTCTTTACCCTGGCATAGCGCAGGCCGGAAATCACCATAAAAGGCGACTCGATAGTACTCGGGCTTCTGACGCGGTGTTGTCCTGATCTGATCCCAAAGCTTGGCTTGGTAAGCTAGCAGCTCCGATATCTTTTCCGCATCCCAGGTGGTTGTCTGATGATGATCACACATTTCGGTAGCCAAGCTGAGAGCCTGCTCATATGCCTGCGCCTCGACTAGACGTCAGCGAATCTCAAGATTGAACGACATACCAAAGTAATCCAGACAATACCGATAGATAGCTTCCTTCCTCTCGAAAGGCGTCTGACTCGGTAGGGCTAGATCGCCCTCTGCAAAATTCTCGACTTCGCCTTCAGTCGTCCATTCGTACAGATCTGCATGAAGTTTCAGCGTCAAACCAGCCGAGAGCCAGTTCTTCTCCTTGATAATCAGGTTCTTGAGCTGATGGATAAAGCGGATGTATAGACCTTGACGACCAATGCGTTTGATAAAGTCGAGCATCTGGTATGTCGCTGCAGCCCGCTCTTCTGCCCAATCTGGAGTTTCTGGGAGCTCCCTGACATTCTCCAGGAGAGCGATGAATAGCTCGATCTCGTCGAGGAAGAGGGCGACTTTGTTGTGGAATGTATCGTCGATGGTTGGACCATTTTCAAAGACATTGCGAAGCTCCGTAACGAACCATGCCCTCGCAGCAGGCTCGCCAGCAGTCACGGTTCTGCTAGAGAACTAACGGTCAGTCACTTGATCATTCATGTCAACATTGAACGTACGAGTTTGTCGAGCTTTGTCAAGATCTCGGTCTCTATGACGTTGAACGAGCCATTGAGAATGTATTCGGCGTAGATCATCGAATAAAGGATCTCGACAGCACTTTGGCAAGTCTCGTCATGACCAGACATGCAGAGGGACAAGACCCTGCCACCAAGTCCAGTGAAGCGAGTCTGATACTATTTCGTAAGTCATGATCAAGTGAAGAGCAACTTACACCTCCATATCGCGGACTCTCGCCCGTCGAATCATGCTGCTCGATCGGCCAGCCAATAGCATTCCATGACCTGACTAGCAGACCCACAGCGTCATTCCTCAAGTCACCAGCGATCACCCATCCAGCCCTCCTCTTTTGGTGCGTATGCTCTTCGAGCGCAAGTGCCTCGGAACCGATGAGGTCGCAAAGGATTTCAAAGTACTCGGTCCACAGCGTTACGTCGAAAGTACCAGATTCCCGGACGACCGGGATAAACTCGTCCTTTTCAAGAATCGTCGCAGAAGCGCCCAGCATTTTGACGATTGATCCGTGAGCCATGAGGGAGAGTGTCAGCCACGTCTTTGGGAATGCTTCAAAGGCAATGATCGATTTAGCGAATGTGAACATTGAAACCAGTAATTTGGAACATGCTCGAGTGCCTTCTATATCGAGGATCTCGGATAGCCATCGGTGAAAATTGTTGATTGGACTTGCGAGTATGAGAGACAGAATAACAACGGCTGTCTCGGCCATGCTGCACTTGAAGATTTCGGATTGGGGTGGCAAGCTGTCCTCGCCTTCCAGCCTTTGCCTCTCGAGCAGTGACGGAGGTGGAAGTTGGGCGATCAGGGCGAAAGGATAAGTCATCGGGAAAACGTCGGGTGTCTGCTTCCAGAGAGATCCATTGCCTTGATGTCGAGCCAACAATGCGAGTGTGCGGGGATGATTCGATTCCTGATAGGCTCCGAGAAGACTGCTAGTTAGCTTCTTTAACGCGAGTCAGACACGACGTACCTAGGCAGCAAGGTCAAGCAGTATTCCAGATTGTCCTCCTCTTGAGCTCTCGCTTCGTCCTCGATGAGTGGGGAGATGAGCCATTCTTGTAGTTTGTTGACCATCCACGCGACCACCTGTTTATTAGCGGAAAAAGGCATGCGCAGCTTACCGTGACCGCGATCCGACTACACTCTAGCCACTTGATTTTCTTTGCGTCCTTGGCTCCTTGATTGTCCGTGGCATCTTCTCGCTCCGTATCATATCTCGTCAAATGAGGTCGAATCCATCGGATCATGGCCGGTACCAGTAAAGCTCGTGCTTCGGCTGTATCAAACGTACTCCTGACCACCTGAAGCAGCAAAAACAGCTTGTGAATAGCGATACTCCCTTCTGCCAGAGCTAGTGTGTCTGCAAACGAGATGATGGTCTCGGCAATTTCGAGGGCTGGAAAGACTTGAGAGAGACTAGGGAGGATATCGGCATAATGCTGGACCGCCAGAGTCTGGGTACCGATCAGCGCTTTGTCGCTAGACTTCATCAATGTGTCGATCTCGGTCAAGATCCCTTTGGTCTGACGCTTAAAGTCAGCCTCGATATGTGCCGAAGTAGCATCCAGTCCAATTCCCTTGGCTCGGTCCAGTGCCCGCGCCCGGATGACAAATCGGAAAATAAGGTGCCAAACCTTGATGAACGATCGGTAGTCCTTGGTCGAGGGATCAGACATTGTCGATTTCATAGCTCGTAGTAAGCGGAATGAAGAAGCGGGGAAGCTGAACTTTTCGGTGATGTAGATGTCGAGTACGGGATTGAAGTTTGGGAACCGTCGATCGGTCGTCATGGTCAAGACCTTGACCAAAGCTCGAAAGACCGCATCGTCCACTTCGTCTTGTCGATCTCCGAGGTTGGCGACCATAAAGCCAAACAGTGCGTCAAGTGTCGCTGGAACAAATTTGGCAATCTCTTCTTCGCTTACAAAGTTGAACAGCTGAAGCGTTTCAGATAGCTTGGTGGGATCAGCCAGTAGCTCTTGTCGTTCGATGAGGAGGCGTCGCAGAGTATCGTCCGCGGTGTGCATGCTCGAGCACAGGTAGCTTCTCAGAGTCACTCGATCGCGCAAGGGGGTCATGCTCTTGGCGACATCGACGGGGAGGATGGGGTCTTTGGCTGAAGCATGTGGCGCGCTGTAATACAGCTTTGGCGATGGATGTAGATTCCTTTCCATCTTGTAGAGCACCAGTTCGTGTTCCCCGTCCTGAATGCAGCTCGAAGTAGTGATAAGGGGTAGATAGGCGAAGGCGAACGGCTTCTCGAGCTCGTTCGCATCGAGTGCAGGCGATCGGTCTCGATGCCTGGAACGGAATGTGAAAAACATATGACAATCCTTCAAGGATCGCTCAAGAGATATCTTGAGCATCTCGCCATATGTCGGATGATCGTTGAGATGGAAAACCATGGAGTGAAATGTCGACATTGCCGGCTCTCCAGATCCGCCTGCATGTATAGCATCGATGACTGTGGTACCATCTGGTTTTCGAACCTCGACCGAGATCTGGACATCCCCCTGATTGCCAGCCGCCATGGATTTGCGCCCTCGGACCGAATTGTTACTGGCGGTGAATGGCACGAAATCGGCCGACCAGAGCTTGACGTAAATGTCGTTTCTTATGACGTCCGGATAGACGACATCGGGGAATCCTAGACGAGCTGAGCGAGTGACATCGAGCAGAGTAGCAGGATGCTCGCGGACCAATTGAGAGTAGACGCCTTCCATAGCTTTCAGGCAGACCACGATGGTCTCTGCCCTGATTGTCAGCTCAGCCAATAGATATTACTCACTTGTTGCTTTTTCCATAATTCTTTGTCCTTCCAAAGATGATGTCTTCGTGCATGCGGGCAAAAGAGCTTTCTTCCTTGGGAACATAGATCGGTAAAGAGAATTCAACTCCGACATCCCTCGCTTCACTTTCCTTGAGCAGCTTCTGCAGCTGAGGCAGTTCCAACACCGCACACCCAAACGGCCTTCTGAAAGACGGACGACCCTCCACGATACATGTGCTGGCGGTATTGGCAGTATTGGTAGTATCGACAGACTGTACTGCATTCACATTGAAAGCAGAGGTGATTGAGAATGAATCATCGGTGGCATTTGAATCAAAGACTGAACTCGTACGGCGGGTCGTGCCAAAGTCGGAAAGCAGATTGCCCCTCGAGCCTCGCATAGTGGACGTTCGTCGACCCAGCTCAGTACCGGGACTGAGAGTATCCGCTTTCGCCTTCATAGCACCGTTTCGAACGATCCGACAAACCATGTAGACCGACGAGACTAGGTCCGCAGGCTGCAGGTCTGTAAAGAGTGTGCGCAGCTTTCCGAGCCTGTTTTCGGCGTCGCGTGCGGGAGCCCCGAGGTGGTTGAGAATGACACAGTACTCCTCGGTGACGAATCGTCCGTCTGCGCTGTTCCAAAGGGAAAAGTACAGTTCGGCAGTTTCTTCTGATGCGCAGGGGCTAGCAATGAATGCCTTGACATCGAGGAAGAGGTGATGAAATGATCCTGAACGGCCGTGTGGTCCCTCACCGGCCTTCGAGGCCGCGAGTGAGAACGCTCGAGATGGTTGAGCTGCCGCAATCGACTTGATGCTGGGGACCAAGGAAGAGTTGCTGCCAAAGAGGGTATCGAGTGGTATCAGGTCGATGTACGCCAACTACAAGTCAGATACGGTGTAGGGCCTTGAGGGACTCACCTGAATCTGGTAAACGTAGCACGTGATCCCACTAATCCAACTCGTCCCCGAGAACGCCTTTTCTTTGTCGGTAACCATCACACTACCATCATGTAGACTTCGGACGATCACATCCAATCCCTGAGCCACATTACACTTGACAAGTCGCGAAACGCATTCCCTTCGGACTCTTGCGAGCTCCTCTTCTGTATGAGTCTGAGCTAGAAGTTGACGTCTTCCGCTGAACAGGCAATCGATGTGCTGCATGACGATATCGAAAAGGCGGTATTCTCGATTGGCAAGGTAAGTTGGCAGACGCTGCTATCAGCTATGTTCATGACGAGCAATCGTACCTCGTGCCATTCCCTGATTGCACAAGCAATCTCATCGACTAACGGCCACGCCTGGCCAGCGACGGTCGAATCTCCAGCGGTGATGACCGGTACAGGGGGTTGGGGCTTGGTAGGGTGTGCGAGTGACTGGGTTCCATCAAGTACGAGCGATTTAGGTCGTTTCGGTCTGACCGGCGCATCCTTAGCCCGGAGTCTCGGGGATGATGTGACATCAATCACGTCGATGACACCGTCCGCTTTCGAGGCTGCGATACTGTCCACCTCTCTATTCTCGTCTTCTTCCCTCACTTCCGCTAATTCCCGAAGTGGTTGACTCGAATCATGATTTACTCCACCGTTTGTATAGCTCGCCTGCGCCTCACGAATCGCGTCTTCGAAAGCCGCTGATAAGGCGCCATCATCGTTGGACGTGCCCGGCCGGACATGGGCGATAGCGGCCGGAAAGATACCGACAATGACTTGCGTCTCGAGCTTCGGAGCTGTATATGGTGGGGGAGATCTCAGATTCGGGGTAATTTCGCTCAGCGTCTTTGGTGGGACCACAAATCTGATGATGAGCTGTTGATGAAGGGGTTGAGGTAGAGTCGCTTACCCCCGATACCATGTATCTCCTTTTCCATCCTCTTCTATTGTGCATTTGTACTCTTCAAACGCAAAGAACTCATCTCCAACGTCCAACGCTAGCTCGTAGATGTTTCCCCTGCCTGGCGTAGCTCCAGCTGCTTCTGTCTGACCTGCTCGGTGTATACCTGACCAGCTGAAACGATTTCTGAAATTAGGTGATTTTGGCGATGTTGAACTAGCTTGACCTGTGGGTAAGAATGGATGTACGATAAAGCCAGTATGGATATAAGGCAGCGGTAGCCATGATCCAGTCCGTCGAGCACTAGACGTGAGCGGTGGTTGGCAGAGTGGATGAATTGACATACGGCCTAGATGGCCCTGCGTCCAACGGACCTCCAAGCTCTATGGGGTGGTAGCTACTCATTCGGTTGCTAATTCCATCTGACCCTTATGACCAGGAAGTGTGGAGCAGACCGTGCCGTGATGTATGATATGTGTTGACTTACAGCGTTGAGCATCTTTCAACTTAATCCATGTGCTACGCCCGTGCCTGAGAGATTGACCGGGCATCCGGATTTTTGAATCAACCTACACATAGTCTGTCCAGTACACCGCTACGATGACAAAGAGCTTCGTAAAGTGAGTGGACGAGCAGGAGAGACTGCATACTGGGTACATTCAAGTGAGATGGCTGACTCGACAGAATATGTCCCTTGAAAAAGACATTATCCCATACTCGATTTCGACTTTCGATTAGAACAGTCGACGCACCGACGGTCTATCATCGCCTCCTCCTGTTCAGAGTCAACAAGCCTACCCGAACAGAGGTATCCGAAGATGGTAGCTCCGAGGCCTCTATCTGGAAAGCACCTGAGCTCTACTGCATGGAGGAGACCTGTCCGCATCTAGGCGCACCGCTCAGTCATGCCGAGCTGGAGGATATCGAGGATAGTATGGCGATTGTATGCCCTTGGCATCAGTATGACTTTGGTATGTAGTCTCCATCTCAAAGAGTACAATTGGCTGACATACAGATCTACGTGACGGGTCGAGCTGTAAGTTGATTGTTAGAGCTGGGCTGATGATTAGCAACTGGACTGAAGGCATGTACATATGAGGTACAAGTTCGAGGCAGTGAGAATGACGCAGAGGTCTTTATCGAATCACCTCGAGTCGAAGGACTGGAGACGAGTAGAGCATGGGAGCTAGTTGACATCAGGGGTGTCAGTGAAGGTGAGTTCTGTGCTCACCGGTAGAGCAAAGCTGACGATCAGAATTCGCCGATCCACCAATGCCTTCACTCGCTGCCCTTTCCATCGACCAAGCTCCAGAAGCTGGCCCATCCCGCCGATCCCGACCAGCCGGTACGGCCGCCTCACTACCTGAGGAACTCCCAAATTCGCTTCTCGGGTTCGCGCATCTGATCTTGCGGACGTCCGACCCCGAGCTAAAATGCCTTTTGACCAAAGAAGCTGTATCGAGAATGAGGAGTGGGAAATTAAAGTCTATCAGACCTAGTAAAGGGGAGATTCAACGCATACGGGATGAACAGGGGTTGATCGATGAGCCGCCAAGAGAGGTGGATATGGTGGCTCCTGATAAGGCGCCGAAGAGGTACGTCCTGTATATTCCGGGGGCAGCTCGCTTATGTCTAGGGGTAAAGGAGCAACGGAGAAGTCTCGTATCCTCATGCTCCGTGGGTCATGCATACTCGAGTGGTGATATGCTGACGAATAGACGCTCTGGCGAATATCGAGCAATACGCTATCGACCTAGCATGGGACATTATAGCTCGCTTTGCGGATTTCGAGGTCAACGGCGAGCGGTTACCGGTAGAGTATTTCCTCGACTGGGCAAAAGTGGCCGAGGACGAGGCCAAGCACTTTACTCTACTTTCCAAGCGACTAGGAGTAAGTCTCGTTGCACTGCCACTCGCTAATATCAGGAACTCGGATCACATTTCGGAGCGTATAGTGGTATGTCTACCTCGGACGTGATGATCAAGCTGATGAAGCAGTACACGCCGGATTATGGGAATCAGCTACCGAGACCGCCCACTCGCTAATGGCTCGTATAGCCATCATTCACCTCGTAGCTGAAGCGAGGGGAATCGATATGAACCCCATGACCATGGCCAAACTCCAGTCAGCCGGAGACAAGGAAAGTACCAGGGTCCTGACAATCATCCACGCCGATGAGATCACCCGTATGTCCCGCTTTTATCATAAGACGTCACAACACACTTATAAACAGATGTCACGACCGGTCATCGATGGTTTACTTGGCTGTGCCAGAAGCAGGGTGTTGATCCTATCAAGACTTTTCGAGAAGAGGTATTTGCGAATTTCCACGGCAAGATCAAAGGCCCTTTCAATGCCGAGGACAGGTTGAAGGCTGTCAGTTTGTTTGCAATTATATGGGTGCCTACTGATATCAGGGCTTGACGCCGGATTACTACGAGGACCTGACTGGTCATGGATGGAACTCTGACAAGACACATCGTTATGGAGATGTCACCAAGGCGCCCGGTGACGAGCACATGCACCCACGTCTCAAATGATCTGTGCGATCGAGACCAGTAGTCCTCCACTATGCCGGAACGTACATGTATGCATTGGAACGTGACAATATGCGCAAATCTTTCGATGGTCGTGTATGTATACATCTATATGCTAGTTGAGCAAATTTCTAAGCCCAGAGGGTCCCCTCGCCTCCTCCATAGGCTCATCCTTGTCTTTCTCTCCATCCCCATCTCTGTTTTGATCGCGATCAGAATTTTGCGCGGCCCCTTCAGTCTGTCGACGTTGCAGATCTCTAGCTCTCGGTGAGATATGATCAAATGGTGAACTGGAGTACGTCGCCGAGCTTGTCAAGGGGTGTTGTATGATGCCTTCGTTCAGTTGAGCCAAGCTCAATGGGCGATTGGCATCTTGGGTCGAGTAAGTTGCGGGCCTGGGGGAGGTGGCATTCGCACGACTTGATTGTCGAGGATCAGGGAAATTTGCCGAGCGGCCGCGATGCTGTGACGAGACCGTGCGTTCTGTTTATCAGTTCGAGTACTAGCAATAGGCGACATACCGGTCATTCTTGGTCTTTCGTCCCGGCTGACGGGTCTCGGACCGGCGAGATTCGCCAAAACATCAGAGGCCATCAATGTCTCGTAGTGCTGCTGCAACTCGTACGTCTGACGATTCAATTTATCGCGCATAGCTCTGATTTCCGCGGCATCAGGAGCTACACATTAGGTTGATTCCAAGACGAGGGAATGAGACTTACGGTGGGTGTGGCTGACCCAGTTGAGCATCTGGAGCATGGATGAAGTCGAGTGAAGATGATTCCGAGCGTTATCGACCCTCTCCTCATTCAGTGACGCGGTAAGTCGACGAATATGCTCTTCGAGCGCGGAGACCCGATGCGAAACCTCGAGCCCGGGACCAGGAGAATAATATGAGGGTTCGGCGTATGGTGAAGGCATTCCATAGCGGTCGGTAGATGGACGTGCAGCGTTTGGATGTAGTCGGGAATAGGAAGGATCGTGACTCGACCCGGTCTGACGCGCATCCCAGAAGCCTCTTGAAGTTGGACGTTCGCCACCTCGAGGTAGCACGGTCTCGCCAGTTTGGAGGTTATAGCCAAACACCCTCTGGTCTTTCGGTGGAGATGGCACGCTGTAGGGTTTGTCGGGCCGCATCCATCCTGCAATCCTGTCGTTTGGATCCTCAGTGGGGGACGTTGCCATGCCCGACGATTCGGCCTGATTGGGACGAGCGGATTTACGTTTGATCTGAGCGAGTAATTGCGGCTCGCCACGTCGGAAGAGATGATGGCGGAATTCCCAGGCTTGTGGGTCGGAGCTGGTCGCAAACAAGTCGTTTACCTGACAGTCAGCGAGCAATCATGGCGGAATATAAGGACTGACTTTATTGAATCTGGATGTCAGCGATAGTCATGCGGGGATAGAGCGGACTGACGAATACATGTTTAGTTGACGCACGAAGCTTTGCCAGTTGTTGTGTTTGAAGAACCGTGGCAATACAATTCTAGTAATTAGCGAAAAGTTGACTGAATGTTGAATATCACTTACTTGGCAAATTCCGTTGGGTTGGGACATGTGAATACTGACCCATCCGGTGACCATTGTATCAATCCTGTCCTCGCTATATCCTCGTCCTCTAGCATCGCATACAGCTTTCCAACAAAGGCAGCTTGTGTTTTAAGTGGAGGGTTGACGAGTGGTTGACCGTTCGATAGATTATATGAAGGTGGAGATGGCATTTGAGATGGGGCGGATGTCGAGAGTTGGGGAATTTGTTGTTGGTGTGGACGATTACTCGAGCGCGACGACGAAGACGAGTAAGCCATATGTTCGGGTTCGCTTGGGGCTGATGTGGCCCATTTTGGAGCCATCATACGTGGTTGTGTAGACATCGGTGCAGAACGATCACCATGTCGTGGTGATCCAGGCGGTGAAGAGTTTGCGGATGTGGATTGTGGGAACCGAGAAGATGTCGCGCTATTAGGCAGACGATGCGAGTCGATATCCATCATTGAGTTGTTTGCGAATTGAGCTGTCCGAGCTTCAACATAGTCCGAGAGCCGCTCAGGGTTCGGCTTTCCCTCTCCATCCTTTATTGATTCATTGTTCATTTCGTTGCGAGCCTTCTTTTCTGGACTCGCTCCTCCTCTTAGCGACAAACGCCGCTTTGCGTTGCTGTCGAAACCGTCCTGACTCATCCAGAAACGTGAAAGATGGGTTCGAGGTACCGAGGCGTCATCAAGGGATGCGCAAAGATGTGATTACGATTTTTCGAGAAGTCGATAGCTTCTGTCAGCAAACCATTATAATCTCGTCCAGTCTCCCTCAGAGATCCGTCGACATGCAAAGGGCGTTGAAGACGTTGTTGTATTCCCCACTTGAACCCCTGGTTCCTCTCAACGCTACTGGACAATCACAAATCGATCCCCATTGCACACCGCCTTCTGATCTCGAAGTTGCCGGATCTGGGGGAAGACATACTTACTATATGAAATTGGATCTAGTAGCTATCCTTCCAAGGACTCAGAGACCTTTGATATCGGGGATCTACATCCATTAGCACAAGGGAATGACGCGGTGATTCGGCAACTTACCGACGGTAGGCTGATTCAATGTTGGCTAATTAGTCGGTCTCGAAATCCACGATAGTTGTGCGTTCACCTGCACGTCCGTGTAATAGAAGTGGGATAGTTTGGGTTCGGGAATGGTCGCCTAGAAAGTTCGCCGATCAAGCGAAGCCGGACTAGCGGGTCAAAGGGGGTTTAAGGTACCAATGATCCAAGCGTGGTGTGAAACGCCTTCCCTTGTGTATAGTTACCGTTGTGTCGGTCCAGGGCGCCAAAGTGGTCAAGTGTCTGCACGGAGTCGGCTCGAAGGAAGCTTCGACTAAAGGATGGTTTATGCAATAGATTGTGCTTCCTGTGTTGTTTACCGTTCACCGGATAACAAGAAATTATCGAGTGTGTTTGCACACAAGTATATGTGTGTTCAGTTGGACGAATATGACGCAAACAAATGGTGGCCGTATAGTTGAAACAGGGTGTTTATCACATGCGACGGTGGGAGATCTGAAACTTCGTTGAAGACGTCAGGTGTAGAAGAGGGGTTTTTGCTGCTACACAATTCGAAAGCCGAGCGGATATTCTCTGGGGCTAGTGATCGAGTCTGGTGATCCCAATGGCGCGTGTTCAGATGAGTGAAGTCCGGCAAACTCGGTATAAAGGCCGGATTTTTGGTTGGCGGAGTTGGTACGGGTTAACGGTACGAAGAGGTTCGAAGAAATTTTGATACGTAGAAAAAGAAGCGATGTATCGATTCTTCCAAGTAGGAACGTAGGTGGGACGATCGGAATAAGAAGAAGAAGAGACGCTAAAAGGCATACACGACTTCCACAAGCAACAAGATCGCATCTTTGCCTCACACCGGTATAACGTGATCCCCCCGCTCCGAAAAGGCACCCATCCATCCCCTGGGACTCGCTATTCTTGCGTCACGACGCGAGGGGTTAATTTCGAAGGCCGAGTTATTTATCCCGTAGGTATACCGGCGACTTCTCGGTGCTAGATTCGCAGGGTTCAAGACAAGGTGTACGCAGGCTACAATTACCGTTTGGTTCCTGAGTGTTCCGATCTGGTGGCCGTGTTTGGAAACCCACCGAATTATTCGGGTGGAGCCTAAAGTGCCTGAAGTAATCAGCTTCATCTGCTCGATTTGGAACGATCAAATACCCTAGTTTCTCATTCTAGCCCATGCGCCCAGGTCGGAGGCGCAAGCGCCGCGACGAAAAGAACGCGGAAGCTTCCATCCCGGAGGTCGGTCCGAGGCGCAGATCTCGGCACCAAGTCGTCCGCGTTTTCAGCCGCCGCGGGCGATGACCCAGCGGGCAGGAAGGTTTAACATTCCCGCTCCACCACCATTCCATGGCCAGATCTTCAACTAACCGAAGAACCCATGACACATCAGAAGAATCTGTGCCTGATGACATTCGTCTGCAATGGAATCAGCGGTGTGGAGTGCGTTGAAGTGACCACTTGTCTAGAAACGCACACATTGCCTCGGACGTCAGTGGCGCCCAACAGCCTCTCAGTCGGTCCAGAACACCCCCTATACTCAAAGGATTTCTTGTAGACGGACGATCGGAGATCTGTTGGCCGCAGGACCAGTGTCAATTATATAATTTAAACCGTACAACTTGCATAAGCGCAACCGCAAGATCTGACGACCGAGATAGGCCGAGGTCCACGTGGCATGTTTACCCCACGATTCGAGGGTTTCGCGTTCTCCAAAGCAGACAAGTGTATTGCCGCCAGGCTCGACCGATATCGTAGCCTTCCAGCGGGGGTGGCATAGTAGAACCAAGGTATCAGATGATACTTGCGGCGGATTCATATTACCATTGTCGGCGAACACCTCGTTTAGGTGAACGATCGATCCACGTCGATCTCAGTCGGTGTTTGCCTTGGGCGGGTCGGTGAGATTTATCGCCTCAGACCCTCGAAGTCTATGGTCTATGCGCCCGTTCATTGCGATGGACGATAGCTGCCCATCGGTATGCCAAGTCGTGCTTCGGTCCCAAACCCGTTCCGAGCTCTTCATCCAGCCAATCTGGACCCAACTACTTTGGCGCTAAATGATGACCAACGACCCCGGACTTTCCTGGAATAAACGATGTCATGACAAACAAGGTTGCCAATGTCATTCGTGGTTTGTGCGTGACAGATGTCTGTGCTGTCGAGTGTGAATTCCCTCGCAGCGCCTTTGTGAACAGCTACGAGCCAAGGGTCCCTGCAGACAAGATGATCCCCATTAGGTTACTGAAGTTGTGTCGGTCATCACATGTAAGGTCCTACTTGGTCGCTGGATGCTGGAATCCCGCACTTTCTGGCATCTGTAATGTACACACATCTGTTTTCAATTGCCATAAGTCAGGAGTCGTTGACTGAGTCCATGATGCATCATCAGGGTACTGTCTACCATTATTCTAATTTTCATGAGATAGACATTTTGCATTATCATTATAAGCCGAGCCTGCACTTGGCCGGAACACAGGACACGTTCCTGATCAAGTCTAGCATACTTCCGACTCGGAGGCTTGACTAGACGAGCTCGTTGGGACTTTATCCTGAGGATCAGCTGTTGTGCGAAACCCACAAGTCGTGACCTTACGCGAAGGGTTTCCACCACCCCTCGCTTGTCGTGCCCATGCAGGTGCTGGGGGCTGGACGGCGGCGGGAAAGATGACTCGTCCCGGAGGATAGGGAGCGGCACCGACATCGACGAGGTCGGTGGCGGTTGGGTCTTCGGCCATGAGGGGGAATGCTGGCTTGGACTTGTCCATGACGCTCCAGTCAATCAACTCCCTAAACCTATACGTCAGTGTGGTCTGCCTATGTCAAAGAAGTGTGAAAACGTACCGCCTCGTCAAGTGAAGGACCTTTCTGTCGAGCTTCGCGATGAGACTATAAGAGCTGTCCCTCTGCCTTCGGAAGGCATCTCGCATGTGGACAGCGGTCTTCTTCTCGTCTTCGGAACGGTCCAATCTTGCTCTCAGAGCCGCTGATCTCTGAGTGGCCCTGTCCTTTTCGGCTAGAGCTGCGTCTCGGTCCTTGATTGCCTGATCCCGTTGATGGACCAGCACGTCTAGCTGGCCATCCGCGGTGGCTTTCCTCAGGTTGTCGAGAGCCTGAATGGATCGACGTAGTGAAGTAGCGTCGGCTTGGATCCTATCGACGGGAACGTGCTCCCTCAGGGAGAGCTCGCTGACCGGCTCGCTCAAGATCTCCTACTTGTCAGCCTGACTCGACCACGTTGCTTACCTCTGCGGTGAACATTACAGGGAATCTCACAGGCTTCCAGCCATCATCAGGAATAGCAGTAGGATCATCAAAGTCCTTATGGTCGGTACCACGTAGGGATTTGGAGTATTGGCCGGGAAGCGGCAAGTATCCTGCTTGTAGTACTGCTCGTCAGCTATCTAATACGTTTTCTCCAAAGATCGTGACTTACTGGATCGGCGAGATCCTGGACCTTGCCCTCGATATCCTCCCAGCAAGTCATCTTGTTCCTGTGTTTGATGGCGTTGGCCCAGGGGCCGTCCTTGACGGGGAAGACGACATTGTTCTCGATGGTAATCGGGGGGTGGGTACAGTCTTTGTTGTGACATATGGGCATGATAACGATACCCTCCGAAGGACATGCGTTATTGCCCAGCTTGTGCCGCGTGCACTTGATAAAGACGAGGCATCCGTTCTTGAGTACGTGGAATACGCTCAGCGGGACACCTGGCAGACCTTCGACGGAGCAGGTGGTGTTGATATTCGGATGGCTGACTATCAGTACTGTACTCGATATGTAGTCATGACTTACTAGACGATCAACACAGGCATGGGCTTCTTCAATATGTGCAAGACACTGAAGGACACACCTGAAAGGTGCTTTTAAGAAAGCATCGAATGAACTCGCGTTCAATGAAGTACAGAAGAAAGAACTTTCAATGAATATTCTGACTTATATATCAGTGAAGGAGGTCCAAGCTAAAAAGGTTGCATCAGCCGTAAATTTTACGCTTTGATCATCCTTTAAGGGTCGCCCAGGTCTCATCGCCTGGACGCCACAGAAGGAGGTCACGCGATTGAGGCCCGGTAACTATGGTGTAGCAAGCACGGCGACGGAGTGTTCCTCCGATGCAAAGCAACAGGGACGCCGCATCAGAGAAGGGGAGTCATCTACTAATATAGCAGCCGCGGGCAAGGGAAAGACAGAGATAGTACAGTAGCCGGCTTTTAATATTACCAGAATAGCGCTCTATAGCGCTGCTGAATATCTCCTCTACTCATCGCATATATTGTTATGCCTTTCGACATATACTCCTTGATCATGAATATCATGAATGAGCCAACCCCTCAGCCACATGAGGGTTCAGCCTGCGACAGGACGCATGGGAACAGGTCTGGTTAATTTCTGCTGCAGAGATGGGCGGCAATTTATCAGCCCCTAGACGCAGCCTTGGTCCCTTGCCACCAGCCCGCTTCCCAGAGGCGCAGGGGCCCGGCTGGAGTATGTGCTTGAGCACCACAACAGCCCAAGCAAGCAAATATTCAGTAGGACCTGCTCTGGTAGACTTTGACTTGTGTCCGTTTGCATAGCAGTAATGAATTTTTGTTTGAAATGCACTGCACTGCTATGTCTGTCATTTTGATACGCACGAGTGCTATGGAAGTCGATGACTCCACAAAAGGGCGGAGCAGAGGTGAAGAAGAAAGCATGTTCCTTGACATCATCATCCCCCTTCAATCATGCCGCACCTACCCCGTTAACAGTCTAACCAATCCATGAGTTGCAGACCCTCCCACCTCCTCCAGCTCCTCACTTTGCAAGACCCTTGTCGATGATTTTCGGCCCGTCGGTAAGACTTCCTCCGCGCCACTTCGTGGTGGTGTGCTAGCTGTGGGGCCTGATCTGTGAAGCACCGAGTTTCGATGATCGATGGTGAGCGGCTTTACAGCCATCAAATCTAGGTATAAATTGCAAATCTAGGTTTAAATTGCATGGCCCTCAACCGATCTTCCATCGAAGTCCGCGCGCTACCCACGCTAGCGAGCTAAGAGCGGCACTGTATGCTACAAGTACGACAATGGCTATACGATCCCCAACGTACATGGTACGTATAGAAACATTGATCAACCCCGTCAGCAGGTTCGCTGCTAGGAAAACAGCGAGCCCATTCTTGTTGATAGCCTCCATGAGTGGTGGCACGGCATTGTCACCGGAAGGGAATAGGCTGATCTCGATGACAAGATAGCCAAATAGAAAGGTGGTATTGTATGCAGCGACCCACAGGACGTAAGGAAGATTCGCCTAACGATCAGCACGTCACATTTAACAGGGACTTACTACTCTGCGGGACACATCTAGACCAAAGAGTCGCACCACCAGCGTAGCAACCCACCACCCGAAGGCATAGCTAAACAGCTCCAATGCCAGCTCGGTCCTCCGCTTGGCCATATGTGAGCGGATATGCTCTTCTTGCGATTTCGTGACGACAGCATTGGCTTTAGGTGGCAGAGTCGCGTGCATGATATGTTCACCCGTCGACAAGCCCATGCAGTAGATGGCGATATATCCTGTACGTCAGGGAGTCTGTCGATATTCTTGCACATATGACCTACCTGGGAGACTGACTAGTCCTTCTTTGTTCTGTCCTATCAACCCTATCCGGGCACTAGATAGCACCCAGCTGAGCAGCCCCGCCTTGTGCAGGCTAATTTCATGTACTGACCGTCGGCGATATTCAATATCTTACAACTCACCAAGACCTATGACCACAGCGATAGCGCTCCATCTCAGTAGATTGCGCCTGATAGGCCAGAGAACAGTCCCAAAGACAGGCAACATCGCCAGAGTGAAGAAAAAGTTCCAGTGTACTCCATATTCAGTAATG
>Ga0265780_10001331_pt1 | contig 35015 bp, 29 predicted proteins | sample P1T30metagenome_FD_192432 | JGI IMG/M metagenome (GOLD analysis project Ga0265780, IMG submission 192432) | Plant litter microbial communities from East Loma Ridge, Irvine, California - P1 T30 | ecosystem: Environmental > Terrestrial > Plant litter > Unclassified | place: USA: California...
TACATCGTACGCGACGGTGCAGGCAGGGACTGAGCGGATAACAGAGGCGCACTTGCCAACGCAACTGTATAAAGAATGGACGCGGTAAAGGCATAAGCACTGCGCGCTGATCGTGGTCGGAGCATGGCTGGTCAAAACATTTTGAAAACGACATGCCATTCTAGGCCAACACATCAATTGTTGATCAAAAGAAATTATCTTGGATCATTTTTGCACAGCCATCCGTTGTAATTGCACAGCGTTTCAGCTTGAACATTTCCTTAAGTGAATTACTCTGCCTCCGGTCAACTGTTGAACATTGACGCGTCCTTCCCGCATCAGATTCACATAACCATGACGATCGGAGACAAGATGAGAGCTCGAATTGGCGCAGCCCTATCCGCAGGAATCACCATCGCCGCCGGCTTGCTGAGTGCGAGCGCCCTGGCGGCAATCGTCGCCCTCCCCAAATACAATGTCAGCATCAACGAAGTGTCCGTATCCGGCTTCTCGTCCGGCGCGCACATGGCGGCGCAGATGCATTTCGCGTACTCGACCACCGTCAGGAAGGGCGCCGGCATCATCGCCGGCGGGCCGGTGTACTGCTCGCAGGGAAATGTCGCGATATCGGTCGGGCCCTGCATGGCGAATACGGGATCGCGCAACCTGCCTTACCTGATTTCGGTCGTGAATACCTGGTCGGGTAACGGCTATATCGACCCGACCAGCAACATGGCCGCATCCAAGGTCTACCTGTTGTCCGGTACGATCGATTCGACGGTCCGCCAGCCGGTGATGGACGACCTCAAGACGATGTACACCAATTACATTCCGGCCGCGAACGTCTATTACAAGAACAACCTTACGGTTGAGCATTCGATCCCGACCGATTTCTTCGGCAGCGGCTGCAGCGTCAACGGTCTCCCTTACGTCAACAACTGCAACTTCGATACCGCGGGCGAAATCCTGAAATGGATCTATGGGCCGCTGAACGCGAAGAACGTGGGTGCGCTGACCGGCAGCTTCATCAACTTCGACCAGGCAGCGTTCTGGGGGAATTTCAACCCCAACGTCTACAGCATGGCCAGCAGCGGCTATGCCTATGTGCCTGCCGCCTGTACCGCGGGGCAGGCGTGCAGGCTGCACGTGGCTTTCCACGGCTGCCTGCAGAGCGCGTCTGTCGTCGGCACCGCGTTTTACCAGAATGCGGGCTATAACCGCTGGGCCGATACCAACAAGATCATCGTGCTGTATCCGCAGATGATCGTCAGCGCGAATAATCCGGGCGGGTGCTGGGATTGGTGGGGGTACGAAGACGTGAATTTCCCGGCCAAGAGCGGCGGGCAGATGGTGGCCATCAAGACCATGATCGACAAGGTCGTCAGCGGCAATGCGTCGGCGCCGTTCACCTGCAGCCACTGGTATGCCAGCAATGTGTCGCACGTGGCCAATGGCCGGGCTTACATCGGCGCGGACGGCCAGGTATATACCGCCAGTTCGAACCAGTACCTGGGCTATTACCTGGTCACGGCCTATACCGACATGCGGCGCACTTCGGCAGGCTATTACGCGTACGGCAGCTGTTCGTAATCTCCGGATCCTGAAAAATAATGCGTAAAGACCGCGAAATCAAAGAAGTTACTGAATGTAACGCGCGGCCCTGATGTTTCCAGCTCGGCTATAGTGCGTCACTCGGCCATTTCGACAACATTGTGAGTCGATCTCGTGCCGGGTGACACATTGTTGAGTAAGGCTGGAATGTATGAGTGGAGTAACGACGGCGCCCGGATCAGCGCAAACGAAGCAGACGCAGTTTGTCCTGATTAACCTCTTGAAGGCCGGCTCGGCGCAATTGATCGTGCTGCATCACCTGGCGTTCTACGGACCGATGTCCGACCACGCGCGGACGATCATGCCTTCGCTGATCGACTGGCTCTACGATTACGCACGCATCGCCGTGCAAGTCTTCCTCGTCATTGGTGGCTTCCTCGCGGCAAAATCGCTGTCGCCGCAGGGGCTGCCCGGCATTGCCAACCCCTTGCAGACCATCTGGCGCCGCTACATCAAGCTGGCGCCGCCATTCATTGTGGCGATGCTGCTGGCGGTTGTCGCCTCGGCCGTGGCCAGCCTGTGGATGACCGACGATTCGATTTCGCCCATGCCGACCATCGGGCAGTTGGGCGCGCATGTGCTGTTGCTGCATGGGGTGCTGGGGTATGAATCGCTGTCGGCAGGCGCCTGGTATGTGGCGATCGATTTCCAGCTGTATGCGCTGACGACCTTGCTGCTGTGGTTCTCGGGGACGCTGGCTGGGCGCCGGGTGCCTTGGTTGATGCCGCTACTGGTTGCAGCGGGTGTCGGCGCGTCGCTGTTTTATTTCAATCGCGATACGGATTGGGATGTTTGGGCGCCGTATTTCTTTGGTAGCTATGGTTTGGGGATTCTGGCCTGGTGGGCGAGTGATCCGGCGCGCAAGCCGGGTACGTCGATGTGTTTGCTGTTGCTGATAGTGTTGTTGTCCGCGATTGCCCTGACCGTGGATTTCCGAAGCCGTATTGCGGTGGCGTCGATGGTGGCTTGTGTGCTCTTCCTGTTTGGGCGTATGCGCTTGCCGAGTTGTGCGGGTGGGACGCTTAGCGTGGTGAATGGCTTGGCGAAGATCTCGTTTTCAGTCTTTCTGGTGCATTTTCCAGTCTGCCTGGTCGTGAATGCAGCCTTCACGCGATTTGTATCCGAGCAGCCGCAACTACAGGCAATCGGCATGCTGGTGGCTTGGGGTGTGAGTCTCTGGATTGGGAATATATTCTTCCGTTGGGTAGAGCAGCCACTTGGCCGCATGCTGGCACTTTCGAATCGACCTGTCGTGGTTGCTTCGCTGACGAAGGAAAACGCAACAATGCTAGGCTAATGGGCGCGCAAGTTGCGAATAAGCACAAACATCAGGCTATACTGGGTTTTTTCTCAGTCTGATATTCGATGTCGCAACTCTTGCCCGATGGCTTGTACGACCAGCTGCTCACTGACGATTTAGTCGAGCAATTAAAGCAGAGTCTTCAAACAAGCCATTACACGCTTGCAGATCTCGACGCAAGTACTGCAGCACGCCGCCTAGCTGACGCGTTCGCAGACCAATTGGCTGATGCGTTACAGGAAATCAGTTCCGCCGATGTAATCGATAACGCCGAAAAGGGAAAAGCGGCGCGACTTCAAGCACAGCTGGAGTTTGTGAATGCAACGCTGGTCGAGGTGCGCAAGCGCCTCATGGAGCAGGCTGCAGACAAAGATACTGGCGCCAACATTCGCCTGCTCAAGGCGCCAGCCCAGCACTTGAGGGCGGTTCATCGTCAGCGCACAGTTCCTGTCATGCCAGATACTGGCGTAACGGCACCGTGGCTATTCACTGCAGCCAAGGCGTCGCCAGCACTGTTGAGTGAATTGCGTCATGAGCTTGCAAGCAGTGATCGCATCAACATCCTGATGAGTTTTATTACGGTTTCTGGTATCCGTAAAATTCAGGATATTTTGCAGAGCATTACGGCGCTGGATGGTAACGGACGAGCACAAACCAAACTCCGCATTCTCACGACCACTTACATTGGTGCCACTGAAGCCCAGGCAGTGGATGAGTTGGCAAGGCTGCCGAATTGCGAGGTGCGGATTTCTCTGGATGGACGACGCACGCGTCTTCATGCCAAAGCATGGATTTTCGAACGCGATAGTGGTTTCGGTACCGCTTATGTCGGAAGCGCGAATCTAACGCAGGCAGCGCTGGCTGGAGGATTGGAGTGGACGGTCAAGTTTGCAGAACACAGCCACAGCGCGATGTTTCAGCAAGCGCAGGCCCACTTCGAGACACTTTGGCACGACACTGAATTTGTGCCCTACGACCCGCAGCAGCTTGAACACCGCGACGCGTTAAAGCTCGCGATTGCAAGAGAAAAAGGCGGTGGAAAAGCCGTGCAAGTTGAGAACGTACTCAGCTTTTTTGACCTGACGCCGAAAAACTATCAACTCGAAATGCTTGAGCAATTGCAGGCGGAGCGCGAGCATGGGCGTATGCGTAATCTGGTGGTGGCGGCGACAGGCACTGGCAAAACTGTTGTTGCAGCCTTTGACTACCAACGCCTTTGCATGCGCGAAGGCGGTCGGCCTCGACTCCTGTTCATTGCACACCGTATCGAGATTCTTCAGCAAGCCTCGCGTACCTACCGTGAAGTGCTGCGAGATCTCAGCTTTGGTCAGGTATTGAGCGGGAACGACCGTCTGAATAGTCCAGACCATCTGTTTACGACCATCGAAAGCTTGCACAGCAATGATCTGTTAGGGCGCTATGGTGACTCGTACTGGCATACCGTCGTATTCGACGAATGTCACCGCATCGCAGCCACAAGTTTTGATGCCGTTGCAAAGCGTGTGCAGCCATCGATCATGCTCGGCCTGACTGCGACGCCTGAACGCAGCGACGGGAAACCAATCACGCCGTATTTTGATGCGCGGCCAGACGGCAGTCCTGCCGTAGAACTACGGCTCTGGCAAGCGCTCGACTTGCAACTGCTTGCACCCTTCGAGTATTTCGCTTGCGACGACAAAACGAATTTGCGAGACGTCCCATGGCGCCAGCCAGGCGAGGCAGCCTATCTTGATAACGTCCTGACCGGCGATCATGTTCGGGCTCGTATGATCGTCAACGAGTGGCGCCGTCTGTGCGCTGATCCGAGACAAAGCAAGGCAATCGCATTCTGTGTCAGCGTAGCCCATGCGCAATTCATGACCGCGCAATTCAATAAGGCAGGGTTGCCTGCGTTATGTCTTACGGGACAATCGACACAGGCCGAGCGTGAGTCAGCGCCCGTTGCTCTAGCAAAGGGCGACGTATGTGTTCTTGTCACGGTCGACTTGTTCAATGAAGGTGTCGACATTCCCGTCGTCGACACACTCTTGCTTTTACGTCCGACCCAAAGTGCCGTGTTATTCCAGCAGCAGATTGGTCGCGGTCTACGCCTGTCGAGTGGGAAAGAAAGTTGTTTGATTCTCGACTTCGTCGGCCAGCATTCTGCTGAGTTCCGTTTCGATCATCTGCTGGGCCAAATCACAGGCTTAAATCGGCGCCAGCTGATCGACGGCGTAGAAAATGGATTCAGCCAATTGCCGGCAGGCTGCCATATTCAGTTGCAAAAGCAGAGCCGTGATCAGATTTTAAGCAACTTACGTAATCTCATCCAGCAGAACTGGCGACGTATGACTGCCAATTTGCAGACTTATATCAGTTTGACTGGCCGTCAGAACGTGACACTTGCAGGTTTTCTCCATGACCAAGCCTTGAATATCGAAGATATTTATCGCACTACAGGAAACAGTGGATGGACCTCCTTGCGCCGTAATGCAGGGCTTATTGTTAGCGATGTCGGACCAGAAGAAGAGTATTTCAGCCGACGTTTTACTGCTTTGTTGCACTCGAATGACCCCGGCCAAATTCGTTTGATGGACAAAGTGGCAACCTTGAGCAGCGAAGGCCAGGAACTGGATGCTGGCGACACACGCCGCTTACAGATGTTGGCGTATCAAGTCGACGGCACCGCGACAAAAGTCGGTAGTGGTCTTGAGTTTGCCCAGCGTGTACAACGCAATCCAAATATGGCGGAAGAGCTCAGACAATTGGCTCAAGTGCTCGAAACAAACGCACTGCCTCAGCCTATTGCACTGCCTGGCTTGGAGTGGACACCGCTCTGTTTGCATGGCCACTATCGCTTGAATGAAATTCTGACCGCTGTCGATTTTTTAACCGCCGAACGTCGCCCCTTCTTCAATACAGGCGTTCTGCGTTTGCAGGCGCGGAAGACAGAGTTGATGTTCGTGACCCTAGATAAACGTCACGGATTCCACGAAACGATTGCTTACCATGACTATGCACTGAGCCACGAGCTGTTCCATTGGCAATCACAGAATAGTGCCGCGCCTACTACACGCATCGGGCAGCAGTATCTAAAGAGTGTTGGGGATCAGCCGAACGGATGGACATTCCAGCTGTTTGTACGAACCGATTCAGACAGCCCTTACTTGGCTTGCGGACCTGTAAAGTTCAAGGAAAGCCATGGTGAGCGGCCTATGAACATCATTTGGGAGCTTGAGGTACCTTTGCCGGCTGCAGCATTCAGCCAATTCAGCGTTTTACGCGCGGTATAGCCATGGTCTGAAAGTAAAAAAGCCAGCTCCAAGAGCTGGCTTTTTATTGAAGCGAACAACAATCAGACGTCAATATTCCCCGCCTGCAACGCATTACTCTCAATGAAGTGACGACGAGGCTCAACCTCATCCCCCATCAACGTCGTAAAGATCTGATCCGCCGCAATCGCATCCTCAATCTGCACCTTCAGCAAACGCCGCACCGTAGGATCCATGGTCGTCTCCCAAAGCTGCTCAGGATTCATCTCGCCCAATCCCTTGTAACGCTGCTTGGAAACCCCACGCTCAGCCTCCTCGCGCAGCCAGTTCATGGCCTCATGGAAGTCACGCACCGCAAACTCCTTCATGCGGTCACCCTCGCCACGACGCACCAGCGCACCCGCACCCATCAAGCCCTTGAAGGTAGCCGCCGATTCAGCCAAGGTAGCGTAGTCGCCGCCGGCCACGAAGTCGGCATCGATCGAAGTCACCTGCACATTACCGTGCCGCATACGCTCGATGCGCAGCGAATGCTTGTCCGACAATTCATCCGAACGCACGCCAACCTTCACGTCCGGATCGTGAATCGCAGCAGCCAGCGCCACCGCCGATTCCTCGGCCGCAGCCTGGGTAGTCAGGTCCAGCGTCACACCAGTCATGATCGCCGACAGCGCACCACGATCGATCACGCGCGTCAGACGCATCATGATCGCATTCGCCGTGTTGTAGCGGCGCACCAGCGCAGCCAGGTCGTCGCCGCTGACCGGGTCGGCGCCTTCGCGCGGCACCAGTGCCGCGGTGTTCAGCGCGAAGGTCATCATGTAGCTGGCTTCCTCGACGTCATCCTTGAGGTAGCGCTCGTCGCGGCCGGCCTTGACCTTGTACAGCGGCGGCTGGGCGATGTAGATGTGGCCGCGCTCGACCAGCTGCGGCATCTGGCGGTAGAACAGCGTCAGCAGCAGGGTGCGGATGTGGGCGCCGTCGACGTCCGCGTCGGTCATGATGATGATGCGGTGGTAGCGCAGCTTGTCGACGTTGAACTCGTCCGGGCCGATCGAGGTGCCGAGGGTCGCGATCAGGGTGGTGATCTGCTCCGACGACAGCATCTTTTCGAAGCGCGCCTTTTCCACGTTCAGCACCTTGCCGCGCAGCGGCAGGATGGCCTGGAACTTGCGGTCGCGGCCCTGCTTGGCGGAGCCGCCTGCCGAGTCACCCTCGACGATGTACAGCTCGGCCAGCGCCGGGTCGCGTTCCTGGCAGTCGGCCAGTTTCGACGACAGGCCGAGACCATCCATGATGCCCTTGCGGCGGGTCAGGTCGCGTGCCTTGCGTGCGGCTTCGCGCGCGCGTGCGGCTTCGACGATCTTGCCGCAGATGATCTTGGCGTCGTTCGGCTTTTCGTTCAGGAAGTCGGTGAGCGTTTTGGCGACGATCTCTTCGACCGGGCCGCGCACTTCCGACGACACGAGCTTGTCCTTGGTCTGCGACGAGAACTTCGGCTCCGGCACCTTCACGGACAGCACGCAGGTGAGACCCTCGCGCATGTCGTCGCCCGAGATCTCGACCTTGGCTTTCTTGGCGAATTCGTTTTCGTCGATGTACTTGTTGATCACGCGCGTCATCGCCGCACGCAAACCGGTCAGGTGGGTGCCGCCGTCGCGCTGCGGGATGTTGTTGGTGAAGCACAGCACCTGCTCGTTGTACGAGTCGTTCCACTGCATCGACACGTCCACCGAGATATTGGTGTTGTTGTCGGACATGCGGTCGCCGGTGGCCTGGAACACGGTCGGGTGCAGCACGGCCTTGGCCTTGTTGATGTACTCCACGAAGCCGCGGGTGCCGCCTTCGAAGGCGAACACTTCTTCCTTGCCAGAGCGCTGGTCCGACAGCTTGATGTTGACGCCGTTGTTCAGGAACGAGAGTTCGCGGATACGCTTGCTCAGGATCTCGTAGTGGAACTCGACGTGGGTGAAGATTTCCTCGTCGGCCCAGAAGTGCACTTCGGTGCCGCGCTTGTCGGTGTCGCCGAGGATCTTCATCGGCGAGACTTCGACGCCGTCGACGACTTCGATGAGGCGGTCGATCGGGACGCCGCGCGAGAATTCCAGCTGGTGCACCTTGCCTTTTTGGCGCACGGTCACGCGCAGCAGTTTCGACAGCGCGTTCACGCAGGACACGCCCACGCCGTGCAGGCCGCCGGAGACTTTATAGGCGTTCTGGTTGAACTTGCCGCCGGCGTGCAGTTCGGTCAGGGCGATCTCGGTGGCCGAGCGTTTCGGCTCGTGTTTGTCGTCCATCTTGACGCCGGTCGGGATGCCGCGGCCGTTGTCGGTGATCGAGATCGAGTTGTCGGAGTGGATGGTGACGTGGATCTCGGAGCAATAGCCGGCCAGCGCTTCGTCGATCGAGTTGTCCAGCACCTCGAACACCAGGTGGTGCAGGCCGGTGCCGTCCGACGTGTCGCCGATGTACATGCCCGGACGCTTGCGCACGGCCTCCAGGCCTTCGAGGATCTGAATCGACGCGGCGCCGTACTCTTCCGCCTTGCTCGTGGTGGATTCCAAAACTGCTTGAGTGTTCTCGGACATGACTGCTTTCTCAAAAAACGGGTAAACCAGACCGCAGATTCAGGCACCCGCGGTCTTCAGGCAACAAGACGATATGGGGTCGTTTGCGCCTTTTTTAAATACGCATCGGCATGACGACATATTTGAAGTCGCCATTTTCCGGAATCGAGATCAGGGCCGACGAATTCGAATCGCCCAGCGCGATGTTCACCTGGTCGCATTTCAGGTTGTTCAGGACGTCGAGCAGGTAAGTGACGTTGAAACCGATGTCGATGGTGTCGCCGCCGTAGTCGATTTCGAGTTCTTCGACCGCTTCTTCCTGGTCGGCGTTGGTCGAGCTGATCTTCATCGAACCCGGGGCGATCATGCAGCGCACGCCCTTGAATTTGTCGCTGGTCATGATCGCGGCGCGCTGCAGCGAACGCAGCAGTTCTTCGCGGCTGATCGTGAAGTCGTTCTTGTAACCCTTCGGGATCACGCGGGTGTAATCCGGGAACTTGCCTTCGACCAGCTTCGACACCAGTTCGATGTCGGCGAAGGTCAGTTTCACCTGGGAGGCGGCGATGTCCAGCTGGACGGTCTCGTCGGACTCTTCCAGCAGGCGCTGCAGCTCGATGATGGTCTTGCGCGGGATGATGACTTCCTGGCGCTCGAAGGTCTGGTCGGTGGCCACCTGGGCGAAGGCCAGGCGGTGGCCGTCGGTCGCCACGGCGATCACGTTGTTACCGTCCAGCACCAGCAGCAGGCCGTTCAGGTAGTAGCGGATGTCTTGCTGGGCCATCGCGAAGTGCACCATGTTGAACAGGTGCTTCAGCGTCTTTTGCGGCAGGGTGACGGAGGCGTTGTGGGTCTCGGCCACGTTCACGGTCGGGAATTCTTCCGCGGCCAGGGTCTGCAGCGCGAAGCGCGACTTGCCGCTCTGGACGGTCAGGCGCTTGTTGAGCAGGGTCAGCGTGACGTCGCCGGATTCCGGCAGCGCGCGCAGGATGTCGAGCAGCTTGCGCGCGGCGACGGTTGTGCCCGTCTCTTCAGGACCCGAGCCGATGTTGGCCAGGGTCGTGATCTGCACTTCGGTGTCGGTCGACAGGAAGGAGACGCTTTCGCCGTTCTTGCGGATGAGGATATTGGCCAGAATCGGCATAGTGTGCCGACGCTCGACAATACCACTCACGATCTGCAGTGGCCGGAGAAGCGTGTCTCGGGTGGATTTGACCAGTTGCATAAATATCCTCAGTAGTGGGGGAGGCTCCGACTAACCTACTACGCGTCGCACTGTCGGCTTGCGATGCTCGCTGTACGTCCGTACAGCTGCGCTTCTCAGCCAACATTGCTTCCGCTCGCTACGGTTATTCGAAGCCTCCTGGTAAAAATGTTTTCTGTGCAATATTTTGCCAGACTAACCGGGAAAAATCCCTTTCAGTTTTATTGCCGGGCGAGGTGGGTCCCCCGCTCCGTTATCAGCCCTTGAGCGTCTGTTCCAGCACGTGCAATTCGTGGTTGCATTCGGCGTTCTTCTGGCGGTCCTGGGCGATCTTGCGCACCGCGTGCAGCACGGTGGTGTGGTCGCGGCCGCCGAACAATTCGCCGATTTCCGGCAGACTCTTTTGAGTCAGCTCTTTGGCCAGGTACATCGCGATCTGGCGCGGACGGGCGATGTTCGCCGGGCGGCGCTTCGAATACATGTCCGCGACCTTGATGTTGAAGAAGTCGGCGACCGTTTTCTGGATGTTCTCCACGGAGATCTGGCGGTTCTGCACCGACAGCAAGTCCTTCAGGGCTTCCTTCACCACGTCGATGGTGATGTCCTTGCCGTGGAAGCGCGAGTAAGCCAGGATCTTGCGCAGCGCGCCTTCCAGCTCGCGCACGTTCGAGCGCAGGTGTTTCGCCACGAAGAAGGCGACGTCGTCGTTCAGCACCACGCCTTCGGATTCCGCCTTCTTCATCAGGATCGCCACCCGCATTTCGAGTTCCGGCGGTTCGATCGCGACCGTCAGGCCCGAATCGAAGCGCGAGATCAGGCGGTCGTCCATGCCGGTGATCTCTTTCGGATAGGTGTCCGAGGTGATGATGATCTGCTTCTTGGCGGCGATCAGCGCTTCGAACGCATAGAAGAACTCTTCCTGCGTGCGGCTTTTGCCGCCGAAGAACTGGATATCGTCGATGAGCAGCATGTCCAGCGAGTGGTAGTAATGCTTGAAATCGTCGAAACCCTTGCGCTGGTAAGCGGTCACCACGTCGCGCACGTACTGTTCGGCGTGGATGTAGCGGATGCGCGCGCCTGGCTGGTCGGCCATGACCTGGTTGCCGATCGCGTGGATCAGGTGGGTCTTGCCGAGGCCAACGCCGCCGTAGAAGAACAGCGGGTTGTACGAGATGCCCGGATTGTTGGCGACCTGGATCGCGGCGGCGCGCGCCAGCTGGTTCGCCTTACCGGTCACGAAGTTCTCGAAGGTCAGGTCCGGATTGACACGGCTCTGTTCGCGGCGCGGGTTGTTGGCGATGACGTTGTCCGGCGTGACCACCGGCTGGGCCGGGATGGTCGTGTCGGCCGCGGCATTGACGCCGACCGCGCCATACGACCCGTTGCCGCCGTTGCCACCGTTGCCACTGAGCGCGGACGGGGCGGGGGCCGGATTGCTGGTGGGCGGCTTTTTTTGCGCGCTGTTCTTCGGATCGAGCACGAACTGCACCTCGACCGGATGCTCCCAGAACTGGCAGGCCAGCTCGGTAATGCGGTTGGCGAATTGTGTCTTGACCCAGTCGAGCTTGAAACGATTGGGCGCGGCAATGCGCAGCTTGCCGTCCTCGTAATCAAGGGCGACCAGCGGTTTGATCCACGCGGTATATTGCTGCGGCGTCAGTTCGAGTTCCAACTGCGAGGAACAGGTCTGCCAAAAGTTTTCCATACATCGACTAAAGTAAGCGTAACACTCTATTTTACCTGTGTTCTCGGAAGTTATCCACAGGCGAGTCAGGTTTTTTCCACTGAAATTTCAACAGGGCTGTGCACACGCGCAACCGTTTGCGCGGCCAAGCGGATGGGCCTCTGAACAACAGCTTCCTTGACAGCTGGATTCGAAATGCTGTCTAATTCAGGGTTCCCCGCCCGTACACATTGTCCATCGGACACTTGTCACACAGGCGAACAAGCTTTGCTGTGGCGTGACGCTGGCTTAACAACTGCGAAATGTCATTGGCTACTGCCGGTTCACAAGAAGAACGCGGCTCCGATTTTGCATATTAATTTGCTTTAAGCGAGACCACCATGAAACGTACTTACCAACCTTCCGTCGTCCGTCGCAAGCGCACGCACGGCTTCCGCGCACGTATGGCTACCCGTGGTGGCCGTCTGGTCCTGAACGCACGCCGCGCCAAGGGCCGCAAGCGCCTGGCTGTCTAAGCCAAGCCTGCCCTTCGAATCGCGCTGCGGTCAGCCATGACAGGCGAAGGTTCGCACGACTTCGCGCGCGTTCGGCGTATCGTAAAAACGGATGAGTTTTCATCCGTTTTTCGTTTGCGCCCTGCACAAAAAACCGCGCATTTCGTGCTCTACACCCGACCGAATGCCCTGCCGCATGCGCGGCTGGGCGTCGTCGCGGCCAAACGATTTGCCCCGCGCGCGGTTACGCGCAACACGATCAAGCGCATCACGCGCGAACTGTTCCGCACGTCGCCGCTGCCGGGCATCGACTGCATCGTGCGCCTGGCGCGCCCGGTGAATACCAAGAGCGGTCCGGCCACCAACACGGCCCTGAAGACGCTGCTGCACGCCGAACTGGCGAAGCTGTTCGCGTCACAGGCGCCGCGGCCGCGCAAGCCCGCGTCCGTGCCTGCCGCCGCACCCGCGGTCACGCAGGCCGCGGATGCGACGCCCCCGGGGTCGGGGCCCACGCCATCATGAACCGGCTGTTCGTCTGGCTGTTGCGCGGCTACCAGTTACTGGTGTCTCCGATGCTCGGACAGAACTGCCGTTTCTATCCGAGCTGCTCCCATTACGCAATTGAAGCGCTGCAGGTGCATGGCACCGTCCGCGGCGGCTGGCTGGCCCTGCGCCGGCTGTCCCGCTGCCATCCGTGGCACGCGGGCGGTGTCGATCCGGTACCGCCCCACGGGCACGCGCATTCATCACCAACCGCTTGCGGCTGCAAGCACTCCTGACTAAGACCTCAATGGAATTCAATAAACGTACCATTTTGTGGATCGTGTTCGCCGTCTCCCTGATCTTCCTGTGGAACGACTGGATGGTCGCCAACGGCAAGCAGTCGATGTTCTCGGCCACGCCACCGGCCAAGGTCGCGACCGCACCGGCCACCCAGCCGAAGGTCAACGATCTGCCGAACGCGGCCACCACCACCGCCGGCGTACCGGGTAACGCGCCCGCACCGATCCAGACCAAGATCGTCACGGTGACGACCGACCTGTTCAAGGTCGACGTCGACACCGCCGGCGGCGTGATCCGCCGCCTGGAACTGCTGAAGTACCGCGACAAGGTCGACCCCAGCAAGAACCAGCTGCTGTTCCACGCCGACCAGGCCAAGGGCCGCATCTACCTGGGCCAGACCGGCCTGACCGGCAACAGCCCGGCCGGCCTGATGCCGAACCATAACACCCCGTTCAGCGTGGTGTCCGGTCCGACCGTGGACGGCAACGGCCAGGTCCAGCTGGTGCTGCAGGCGGAGCAGGGCGGTGTGCGCCTGACCAAGACCTTCACCTTCAAGCGCGGCGACTACGTCATCGGCGTGCGCCACGACGTCGCCAACATCGGCGCCGGCGCGGTGGTGCCGTCGCTGTACCTGCAGCTGCAGCACGACGGCAGCAAGCCGGAAGGCGACAGCTTCTTCAACAGCACCTACACCGGTCCGACCCTGTACACCTCGCAGGACAAGTACCAGAAGCTGACCTTCGACAAGATCGCCAAGGGCAGCGCCGACCATTCGAAGACGGCGACCGACGGCTGGATCGCGATCTCGCAGCACTTCTTCGTCTCGGCCTTCGTGCCGCCCGAGAAGCTGCAGCGCACCATCGAAACCCGTAGCCTGGGCAACAACCTGTTCTCGATCAGCACCATCCTGCCGCTGGGCACCCTGCAGCCCGGCCAGACCGTGTCGAACGAGAGCCGCCTGTACTCGGGTCCGCAGGAAGAGAAGCTGCTGGAAGCCGTGACCCCGGGCCTGGACCTGGTGCGCGACTACGCCTGGGCCGCGATCATCGCCAAGCCGATCTTCGCCACCATGAACTGGCTGCACTCGCTGATCGGCAACTGGGGCTGGACCATCGTCGCCTTCACCATCCTGATCAAGCTGCTGTTCTTCCCGCTGTCGGCGGCCGGCTACCGCAGCATGGCCAAGATGAAGACCGTGACGCCGAAGATGCAGGCGCTCCGCGAGCGCTTCAAGAACGACCCGGTCAAGATGCAGCAGGCCACCATGGAGCTGTACAAGTCCGAGAAGATCAACCCGCTGGGCGGCTGCCTGCCGATCCTGGTCCAGATGCCGGTGTTCCTGGCCCTGTACTGGGTGCTGCAGGCCGCGGTCGAGATGCGCGGCGCGTCCTGGCTGTGGGTCCCCGACCTGACCGTGAACGATCCGTTCTACATCCTGCCGGTCCTGTACGCGATCTCGATGTTCGTGACCACGCGCCTGAACCCGCAACCGGCCGATCCGGTGCAGGCCAAGATGATGATGTTCATGCCGCTGGCCTTCTCCGTGATCTTCATCTTCTTCCCGTCCGGCCTGGTGCTGTACTGGGTGGTGAACAACCTGATCTCGATGGCGCAGCAGTATGTGATCACCAAGAAGCTGGCGCCGTCGCCGGCGAAGTAAGCGCTTGGTGACTTGATGAGAAAGCCCGTGCTTGCACGGGCTTTTTTATTTGAGTTGGCCTCAAGTCCGTCGCCCCTGGGCTAGGCGCCCCCCTTGGCAGGGGCCCAAGTTTTGCGATTCGCCACGAACTTGGATCCCTGCCTGTGCAGGGACGACGTTGTTTGAAAGCCCGGCTTATCTACTACAATCTCCCCATGAAACTCGATACCTCCCCCATCGCCGCCATCGCCACCGCCCCCGGCCGCGGCGGCATCGGCGTCGTGCGCGCCTCCGGCAAGTCGCTGGCGCCGCTGATCGACGCCCTGTTCCCGGGCGTGAAGCTGGCCGCGCGCCACGCCACTTATCTACCGTTCAAGGACGCGAATGGCAGCGTCATCGACGAAGGCCTGGCCCTGTACTTCAAGGGCCCGCACTCCTACACCGGCGAAGACGTGCTGGAACTGCAGGGCCACGGCGGCCCGGTCGTGCTGCGCATGCTGCTGGCCCGCGTGCTGGAAGCGGGCACTGACTTCGGCCTGCGCCTGGCGGAACCGGGCGAGTTCACGCGCCGCGCCTTCCTGAACGACAAGCTCGACCTGGCCCAGGCCGAAGCCGTGGCCGACCTGATCGACGCGTCCACCGAAGCGGCCGCGAAGTCGGCCTCGCAATCGCTGTCCGGCGCCTTTTCGAAAGTCGTGCACGAACTGGTCGACCGCACCATCAACCTGCGCATGCTGGTCGAGGCCACGCTCGACTTCCCGGAAGAGGAGATCGACTTCCTGGAAAAATCGAACGCGCGCGGCCAATTGAAAGGCATCGTCGAGGCTTTGGCCTCCGTGTTCCGCCAGGCCGCGCAGGGCGCGCTGCTGCGCGAAGGCTTGAACGTGGTGCTGGTCGGCCAGCCGAACGTCGGTAAATCCTCGCTGCTGAACGCGCTGGCCGGGTCCGACGTCGCCATCGTCACGCCGATCGCCGGCACCACGCGCGACAAGGTCACCGAGACGATCCAGGTCGAGGGCATCCCGCTGAACATCGTCGACACCGCCGGCATCCGCGCGCTGGACGAAGGCGTCGACGTGGTCGAGCGCATCGGCATCGAGCGCACCTGGGGCGAGGTCGGCAAGGCGGACGTGATCCTGCACCTGCTCGACGCCAGCCTGGGCCCGGCCAAGGCCGACGAGGACATCGTGGCCGCCTTTCCGCCCGCGGTGCCGGTGGTACGCATCTGGAACAAGATCGATTTGTCGGGGCACAAGCCCTCGATCGACGCGAGTCCCGACGCCACCCACATCTACCTGTCGGCGCACGAGAAGATCGGCATCGATTTGCTGCGCGCGGAACTGCTGCGCATCGCCGGCTGGCAGCAGACCGGCGAGTCGCTCTACCTGGCGCGCGAACGCCACCTGATCGCCCTGCGCGCGGCGCGCGAGCATTTGCAGATGGCGGCCGAGCATGCGGCGCAGGATGACCAGTCGCTCGATTTGTTCGCGGAAGAGTTGCGGTTGGCGCAGGACCAGCTGTCCAGCATTACCGGGCAGTTCACGCCGGATGATTTGCTGGGGGTGATTTTCAGCCGCTTTTGTATCGGCAAATAAGTCCAACGACGGGCGCCAATGCTCTCACCCCCTATGCTGGAGCCGCCACCCCAGGCCATTGCCTGGCTGTGGAAGGACGCCGCCATCCCCGCCTGGTCGCGCGGCACCGTCGCCGTGGTCGACCGCCACGTCTGGCTGGCCGGCGATAAGGTGCTGGTGCGTCCCGGCGCCCGTCCGCGGCGCCTGCCGCCGGGCGCCGCCGTGATCCCCGTCGTGCACGTCGAGCTCGATCCGCTGCGCCGGCCCGCCAGCCTGGCGCAAGCGCAAGCGGCGGTAATCGAGGCGATGCGGGCCGCGGCGCGCGCCACCACCTCCGGCTGGGTCCAGCTCGACCTGGAAGCGCGGCCGTCGCAGCGCGCCGATTACCGCGAGCTGGTGCGCCGGATCCGCGGCACGCTGCCGCCTCAGGTAAAACTGAGCGTGACGGCGCTGGCCTGGTGGTGCCGCTCCGGCGCCTGGCTGGATGGCCTGGCGGCCGACGAGGTGGTGCCGATGTTCTTCCGGATGGGCCGCGACAATGCGCCGCTGCGCGCCATCGTGGCCGATCAGCCGGCCCGGCTGCATCCGCTGTGCCGCTCTGGCAGCGCCGGGTTCTCGCGGCAGGAGCCATTTGCGCGCGCGGTGAGCGCCCGCTACCGGCGCACTTACTGGTTTGACGAAACAGGATGGAAGGACATCGAATGAAACGCTTGATCCTGGCCGCAGCCGCCGCACTGGCGCTGGCCTCGAACGCCGGCGCCAGCGGCGACTACGGCCCCAGCTACACCATGTTCAAGGCCTGGACCGCGCCCGACATTGCGCTCGAGCGCTTCCAGGCCGGCGAGCTGGGCGTGATCCAGCCGGGCATGCGCCGGGTCTACCTGTACACGGCCTGGCGCGCGATCGCGCTCGGCCCGAAGGCGGGTTCGATGCCGGGACTGGCCGGCGGCCTGGCGCGCGCGGACGGCAGCGTCTTCGCGCACGGCTGGACCGAGGACGCGGACAAGCCCTACGACGCGCTGCTCAAGCGCACCGCCGCCGTGCTGCGCCTGCCGGCGGACGATCCGCAGGTGCGCAAGGTCCTGGCCTGTCCGCCGGCGGCGACCGCGTATGCGATGCAGGTCTTGCGTGGCGCCGCCGCGCGCGCCGACGCCACGCCGGCGCGCCTGGATGCCTGGGTGCTGGCGCAATACCGGGTCGGCGAAGCCTGCCAGGGTGCGGAAGATGCGCGCTACCGCTTCGGCAACGACAAGCCGCCGGCCTTGACCCCGCCGGCGCAGCCGCCCGCGAACGAGCCGGCCTACTGGCGCCAGCTGAACGAGTACCAGCGCGCCGCCTGGGCCTTCCAGGGCGAGCACTACGCCGACAGCACGGCCCTGTTCGAACGCATCGGCGCCACGCCCGGCCATCCGATGCGCGAGCTGGGCGCCTACCTGGCCCTGCGTTCCGAAGTGCGGCGCGCGCTGGCGATCGAGGTGCCGAAGGTGGCGCTGGCCGCGCGCGAGCAGGAGGCGCGCATCCTGGAAAAGCGCGGCGACGCCATCCTGGCCGACGCGTCGCTCGGCGCCATGCACGAGCCGACCCGCGCGCTGCTGCGTTCGATGCGCGCCGGCCTGACGCCCGAGAGCCGGCTGCAGGAACTGAGCCGCAGCCTGGGCGATCCGGCGCGCGATCCGTTCGCGCTGGACCGGCTGGGCGACTGGTCGGTGGTGATGGAAGCCTCCGTGAATGGTCCGCTGGCCAAGGTGGCGCCGCCGCTGCAGACGCTACGCAAGGAGCACGAGTTCATCGACTGGATCGAGGCCCTGCGCGATTGCGCCGGCCTGGCCGCCAGGCCGTCCTGCCCGGTCGCGGGCGCCCATGCGCTGGAACGCTGGCAGCAGACCAGGTCGCGCGCCTGGCTGGTGGCGGCCTTGATGCTGGCCGAGTCGGCGCCGCCGGCGCTGGTCCAGGCCGGACTGGCGCTGCCGGCGAGCGACCCGGGCTACCTGACGGTGCGCTACCACCTGGCGCGGCTGCTGCGCCTGGCCGGCAAGGGCGACGAGGCACGCGCCATCCTCGATGCCATCCTGCCGGGCAAGCTCTCGCCCGGCACGCGCAACCTGTTCCGCGAGGAGCGCTTCGCGGTCGCAAGGTCGGTGCGCGATGGCGGTGCCTGGCTGCTGCGCACCAATGTCGACTACCGCAAGGGCGACGACAAGGTACAGGAAGATTCGATCAACGACGATGGCCTGGCCTGGCTGAACCAGGGCTTGCCGGTGGCGGACCTGGTCGAACTGGCGGGCCAACCCGGCTTGCCGCAGCCGCTGCGCGCGCGCATCGCCGGTGCCGCCTGGGTCCGCGCCGCGCTGCTCGATGCGAAGGAAGAGGGCGACCGGGCCGGCGCGCTGCTGGCGCAACTGGCACCGGCCACCGCGGACGCGGTCGCTCGCTACGGCCGCGCGGCGTCCGGCGCCGAGCGCCGCCACCTCGTGCTGGCCGCGTCGCTGCGCTTCCAGCTGGCCGCGCAGCTCGCGATGTCCGCGGAACCGGTCGCCGCACCCGCGGATCCGGGCGAGCTGACGGCGTCCGGCTGGTGTTCGTTCAAGCCCGGCGCAGACAAATGGGTGCCGGGCGCCGAGGGGGCGGGTCCCGGCCTGGGCTGGCGCCTGCCCCCGGTCCCCGACACCGGCCACGCGGCCCAGGCGCGCGCCGAGGTCGGCCGGCTGGGCACATTCAAGACCGCCACCGGCACGGTCGGCGACGACGTCATGGCCTGGGCCGCGAGCCATCCGGACGATCCCGAGCTGCCCTGGCTGCTGCACGTGGTGGTGATGTCCACGCGCGGCGGCTGCCTGGATGCGGATGCCAAGGCGCTGTCGCGCAAGGCCTGGAACCTGCTGCACAAGCGTTATGCGCGCAGCGAGTGGGCCGCCAGGACGCCCTACTATTATTAAGGCGGCTCCATGCCCGGCGCCAGCAGCGCCTGCGCCCAGTCCATGAAGGCCAGCGTGCGCGCCGGCACATGGCGGCGCGACGGGTAGACGAAGGCCACCGGCATCGGCTCCGGCCGGAACTCGGGCAGCACCTCGACCAGCGAACCGTCCTGCAGGTAATCGAGCACCCCGGGCCGGGGCACCTGCACCATGCCCAACCCGGCGATGCAAGCCGCCGCGTAGGCCGCGGTGCCGTTCACGGTCAAGGCGGCGCCCACCGGCGCATAGCGTGTCTGCCGGCCGTCGAACCATTCCCAGCCCGGCGCGCTGCCACCCAGTTGCGCGTCGTAGTGGATCACCCGGTGGTGCGTCAAATCCTCCAGCGTGCGCGGCGTGCCGTGATCGCGCAGGTAGGCCGGGCTGGCGCAGTTGACGATGCGGTAGCGCCCCAGCGGCCGCGCCACCAGCGAGGAATCTTCGAGCACGCCGGCGCGCAGCACGCAATCGTAGCCTTCGCGGATCACGTCGACGCGGCGGTCGGCCGTGCCCAGGTCCACCAGCAGCTGCGGATGCATCGCCATGAATTCTTTCAATCGCGGCAGCACCAGCTTGACCGCGCTGCCCACCGACATGTCGATGCGCAGGCGGCCGCTCAAGACGTCGCCGCCGCCGCGGAACATGGTGCGCAGCGCGTCGTAGTCTTCCAGCACGCCGCCGCTCTGCGCGCGGAAGGCTTCGCCCTCCTGGGTCAGCTGGACGCGGCGCGTGGTCCGCTGCAGCAGGCGCGTGCCGAGGTCCTGTTCGAGTTGGCGCACGGCCGCGGAGACCGTGGCGTTCGGCAGCCCGAGCTGGCGCGCGGCGCCGCTGAAGCTTTCCAGGTCGGCGACTTTCAGGAAGATGCGGATGGTGTCGAGATCGTTCATGGCTGGGGATTATGCGCGATTCCTGCAAAGTCCATGCAGGTTTGGCCAGTTTATTAGTCATGGAGCGAAAAATATACTGGACGCTCATTCTTCAAGGAGCCCATCATGACCCAACGCATCGCACTCATCACCGGCGGCAGCCGCGGCCTCGGACGCAGCATGGCCCTGCACCTGGCGCGCGCCGGCACCGACATCATCTTCACCTGGAACAATGACGAGGCGGCGGCGCGCGAGGTCGTGGCGCAGATCGAGGCGCTGGGCCGGCGCGCCGGCGCGCTGCGTCTCGACGTGGCCGACAGCGGCAGTTTCGGCACCTTTGCCGATCAAGTACGCACGGTGCTGGCCGGCTGGCAGCGCGAGCGCTTCGACATCCTCGTCAACAACGCCGGCACCAGCCTGCACGCGCCGCTGATGGAAGTGACCGAGGCGCAGTTCGACGGCATCGTCGCCGTCCACTTCAAGGCGGTGGTGTTCCTGACCCAGGCGCTGGCGCCGCTGCTGGAAGATGGCGGGCGCATCCTGAACATCTCGAGCGGCCTGGCGCGGGTGTCGCTGCCGGGATCCGGCGTGTATGGCGCCACCAAGGGCGCGGTCGAAGTGCTGACGCGCTACCAGGCGCGCGAACTGGCGGCGCGCGGCATCACGGTCAACGTATTGGCGCCGGGCGCCGTCGAGACCGACTTCAGCAACGGCATGGTGCGCGACAATCCGGAGGTGAATCGCATGGTGGCGTCCTTCACCGCCCTCGGGCGCGCCGGCCTGCCGGACGATATCGGCGCCGCCGCGGCGGCCTTGCTGGCCGAGGGCAATGGCTGGGTCACGGGTCAGCGCATCGAAGTCTCGGGCGGCATGATGCTGTGATGTGCTAACCTCTGCCCATCCATGACAGCGGAGGGGCACATGAACGAGGCAGGGATCACGCGGCGCGGCTTCGGCCGCATGGCATTCGCACTGGCCGGCGGCGCGCTGCTGGCGTCCTGCGCCAGCGTCATCGGGCCCCGCCGCGTCGAGCTGAGCCAGGCCAAGCTGCAGGCCGGCCTGGAGCGCCGCTTCCCGCTGCGCAACCGCCTGCTCGAGCTGTTCGACGTGCAGCTGACCCGCCCCCGGCTGGCGATCCTGGCCGAGCAGGACCGCGTCGGCCTGACGCTCGATGTTTCGGTTTCCCCGCCTTTCCTGCACAAGTCCTGGGACGGCAGCATGGCGCTGTCCGGGCGCCTGGTGCTGGATGCGGCGCGCAACGCCGTGTTCCTGACCGAGACCCACGTCGACCGCTTCGACGTGAGCGGCCTGGAGGCCAGCCGCTCGCGCGACCTGGGCCATGCCGCCGACCTGCTCGTGAACCAGCTGGTGCGCGACCTGGCGGTCTACACCTTCCGCCCCGAAGACCTGCGCTACGCGGGCGTCCAGTTCATGCCGACCCGGCTCGAGACCGTGCCCGGCGCACTCTCCGTGACCCTGGAACCAGTCCGTTAACGTCTGCGTCGCAAATCCGATACGCATCATGCGCACGATTGAATGGCCCAGCGATGCCATTATCAATGCTGCTATTATTTGCGGCAGTTGGATGGTCCGGCATCGGTTGGCATTTGTTGTTTCTTCCAGACGCAGTGGGCATGCCGTTGCACAGCCAGGGTAATCGGCGCACACTGAAATGGTCTCGAAGGCCCGGCAGCACGCAATGCACAAGCGGCGCTTGCGCTTTCTCATGCACATGGTGTTCCACTGAAGTAATCTCAGCGTTACTGACGTGTTGCCGGTAAGGGGGTAACTTGGAAACGATACAGGAAAGTCTTCCCGAAAAAGGCGCGTTGGGCGCTGCCGCGGTTGCGGTCCCGACCCGACAAAGCCTGCCACCGAAAGGCTCGTGCTGGTATTGCGAAAAGCCGCTCGACAGCGTGCGCCGCTTCTGCGGCAAGCCCTGCGCCGACGCCTTCGACGAAGAAGCGGAATATACACGCTGAGTATCCGCTGAGCCTTGCGGCCCGCGCCCGGGCTCACGCTTTCTCGAGCAGGGCCAGCGCGCCGTCGAAGTCGAAGGCCTCGATGGCGTCCGCCAGCCGGCGGTAGCGCTGTTCTCCCAGTTGCGCCGACAACGCCGCCGCCGCCTCGCGCACCAGGTCGACCGCTTCGCCATTGCCTTCGTCGAGCAGTGCCGCCAGCCGCCGGGCCGCGTCCTTGCCCGCTTCCTGGCGCGCGCCTGCCGGCGTGGCCGTTGTGGGGACGCCGGCCGCCGGAGCGCCGGCCGCCGCCACGTCGAGTTCCAGCAGCACGCGGTCGAGCGCCTGTTCCAGCCGCGCCAGGCGCTGCCACGCATCCCCATCGCCGCCGCGCAGGATCTGTTCCAGCACCTGCGCCTCCTGCCTGAGCGGCACCGCCTCGATCATGCCGGCGGCGCCCTTCAGCGTGTGGACCAGGCGCAGCGCCAGCGGCGTGTCGCCGGTGGCCAGCGCGCCGCGGATTCCGGCCGCGGTTTGGCGGTACTCGTTGCGAAACCGCCCGAGCACGCGCGCGAACAGCGCGCCGTCGCCCATCAGGCGCGCGATGCCGCCGGCGTGGTTGACGGCCGGCCGCTCCTGCAGGGGCGTCGCCGCGGGATCGGCGTCGTGCTGGCTCACTTGGTCGTGAACGACCAGGTCTTGCTCACCGCAGTGCCGTCGATCGCCCCGATGAAGGAGACGTCGTAGGTGGTCGCGGCGGCCAGCGGCGACAGGGGCACGATCGCCGCCGCCGACGAGGTGGTGGTGTTCGCGTCCTGGCCCTTCACCAGCAGGCGGGTCGGCAGGTTGGCCGAACCGTTGCGCGCGCGGATCGTGAAGCTCTGGACGGTGAGCGTGCGGCTCAGGTTGACGTGCACGCTGACCGGGTAGCCGACTTCGTTCAGGTCCGGTACCGGATCCGGTTCCTCGTTATTGCTGAAGAAGTTCACCGGCACGCCGGTTTGCCCGCCGACCGGCCAGACCCCGATCGTGTTGCCCGCCAGGCCAGTGCCGAAGCCGTTGTTGGTGACGAAATCGGCGGTGAAATAGGCATAGCCGGCCGAGGTCGCGCCCGAGCCGGTACCGACTTCGCGGAACACCGGTTCGAAGATCACGAAGCGGTGGTAGATCGCGGTGATCAGCTCTTCGGCCATGTAGAAGCCGTTCTGGTTGCTGGTGGCCGAGATCACCTCGCCGATCGCGTTCGAGCCGGTGAACACGTAGCCCGCGTTCTTGAGGCGGTCCTCCAGCGTGGCGCCGGTGAAGCCCTGCTTGCCGCTGGTCTGCACGTGCGTGATCGTGTTGTTGAGGCGCTGGTAGTCCGAGTGGCCCTGGGCCGCCTTGTCGATGACGCTGTTCTGGGTCAGCGCCGCCATGCCGATCTGGGCGCGGCGGTAGTTGAGCCAGTTGCGGCCGTCGGCGGCGATGTTGTTGGTCAGCGCAGGCGCCGAGGCGTCCTGCCCGGAGAACCCGCCCGACCCGGTGCCGCTGCCGTTTCCGGTGCCGGTCCCGCTGCCGTTGCCGGTGCCGGTACCGACAGGGGTGCCGGTGTCGTTGCCGGTGCCGACGTTGTTGTTGTTGCTGCTGCCACCGCCGCCGCCACAGGCGACCAGCGCCCACGCGGCGATGCAGCCGGCGATGATGCTTCTTGTGCGATGAAGTTTGCTCATCTTGTCATACTCCTGATGTTCGCCGGTACCCGGGCAAAATGTGCCCCCATTCTAGGCGAAAACGTGGATCGGTGACGCCCGTGCCGCCCCATGTAAAATAGGCCATTCCTTGCACCCTCGAGCCAACGATTTGAAGCCCAGCTCCCAGCAGCGCCTCGCGCGCGCCAAATTCGCCCTGCCCAGTTTCGTGACCCTGCTGTCGATCGCCTGCGGTTTCGGCAGCATCGTGATCTCGGTCGACAACGCGCCGGTGGGCGACCCCGCGGATTACCGCCTGGCCGCCATCCTGCTGGTGCTGGCCGGCGTCTTCGATGCGCTCGACGGTTTCGTGGCGCGCGCCACCAACACCCAGTCGGCCTTCGGCGTGCAGCTGGACTCCATCGCCGACGTGATGAACTTCGGCTGCGCCCCCGGCCTGCTGCTGTACTGCTACGGCTTCGCGCAGATGAGCGCCGCGCATCCGACCCTGGTGCGCATGGGCGGCCTGGCCTGTTTCGTGTTCGTCGCCTGCGGCGCGCTGCGGCTGGCGCGCTTCAACGTCATGGTGGGGAAAACCGACCCGCGCTACTTCGTCGGCATGCCGATCACCGCCGGCGCGGCCTGCGTGGCCGCGGTGGTCGTCGCCTGGCCGGACCCGGTCGACAGCCTGTTCCAGGCCTTCATGGTGATGGCCCTGATGATCGCGGTCGGCTCGCTGATGGTGTCGACGGTGCGCTTTCCGAGCTCGAAGCAGCCGAAGTCGAAGGCGGTATTCGTGGGACTGGGCGTGTGCGTGGTCCTGCTGGCGCTGCTGCAGACGCGCTTCTTCGCGCTGTTCTTCGTCTTCTATATCAGTGCGACGCTGCTCTTGAACATCGCCTGGCAGGGCGGCTGGAAGGGCATCGCGCCGCCGCGCGTCTACGATGACACCGGCGATGACACCGGCGACGGCGCCGAAAAGGACGCCGCGGCCTGATTCACGCGAACTTGTCGAACAGCGCCGCCAGATGGGCGGCGCTTTGCTTTGCCTCGTCGATATCGGCGGCGTTGCCGGTGTGGGTGACGATGCTGGCCGTGAGCAGCTGGACGAAAGAGCGGTCCAGCGCCTTGCGCGCGGCCGCCATTTGCTGGGCCACGGCGTCGCAGTCGGACGGGGCGTCGGCCAGCGCCACCAGCTTCTGGATGCCGCGCAGCTGGCCCTCGACCCGCGCCAGGCGGTTCAGCAAGTCCTTCTTCTGCTGGGCGCTGAGCGCGCGCCCCTCGACGATTTTCAGCGGATCGGGCATGGGGCGACCCCGTTACGCCACTTCGTGCCCGCGCGCCGCGCGCAGGATGGCGAACCAGTCGCTGCGCGGCAGCTGGAAGCTGGCGCCACGCACCGCCACCCCGATCGCTTCGATGCGGCCGGACCCGGTCATCGGGATCGGTGTCGACGGCAGCTGCATGATCCAGGCGAAGACCACGCTGGCGAAGGGCTGCTGCAGGCGGTCGGCGATCTGCTTGATCACCAGGCGCAGGTTTTCGGTGTTGGCGTCGTTGGCGCTGAACAGGCGGCCGCCGCCCAGCGGCGACCAGATCATCGGCGCCACTTGCAGGTCCTGCAGGCCGTCGAAGGTCTCGTCGAACATCGGCGCCACGTGCAGCGGCGAGAACTCGACCTGGTTGGTGGCCAGTTCGATGCGGCGGTTCAGCACCTCGAACTGGTGGCGGCTGAAGTTCGACACGCCGAAGTGCAGCACCTTGCCGGCTTGTTTGAGGCGCGTGAAGGCTTCGGCGATCTCGTCGAAGTCCATCAGCGGGTCCGGGCGGTGGATCAGCAGCAGGTCGAGGCGGTCGGTGTGCAGCTGGCGCAGCGATTCCTCGGCGGAGGCGACGATATGCGCGGCCGTGGTGTCGTAGTGCTGGATGCCGTGCTGCGGGCGTTTATTCGAGATCAGCTTGATGCCGCACTTGCTCACCAGTTCGATGCGCGCGCGCAGCGAAGGTTGCGCGCGCAGCGCCTCGCCGAACAGGCCCTCGACGCCGTAGTTGCCGTAGATGTCGGCGTGGTCGAAGGAGGTCACGCCCATCGCGATGCACTGCTCGATCAGGGCCACGCGCTGCTCGACCGTCATGTTCCACTCGACCATGCGCCACATGCCGGCGACGATGCGGGACAGTTCGAGGCCGCCGGGGCGGGTGGTGATGCGGGGGCAGGACAGGTCGCGGGGGAGGGCGGGGGTCATTGCGGATCTTTCAAGTTTGCAGATTGCTTCATTATAGCTAAGCAGCCTGCCCAAAAACGTCGTTCCCGCGGAGGCGGGAACCCAAGTTGTACGCGTTTCGATAGCGCATGCAGAACTTGGGTTCCCGCCTGCGCGGGAACGACGGTGGTGGGGCTTACGCTCGGATCACTTCATCCACAAACGCATCGAATCCCAAGCCCGTCCAAAGATCGACGCCTCCTGCACCTCTTCCAGCGCCACCACCGGCAGCGCCAGCAGCGGCTTCCCGTCGACCATCATCTTGAGCGTGCCGACGCGGCTGTTCAGGGCCAGCGGCGCGACCAGTGGGTCCTTGCGTTCCAGGACCGGTTTCATCTTCTGGGCCACGCCCTTCGGCACGGTCACCAGCACGTCGTTCGGGAAGCCGATCTTGACGGTCGACTTCGAGCCCTTCCAGATTTCCGGGACCAGGATCGGCTGGCCCTTCGAGTACAGCTTGACGGTGTCGAAGTTCTGGAAGCCCCAGTTCAGGAGCTTCTGGCTTTCGGCGGTGCGGTTGCCGTCCGAGGTGGCGCCGGACAGCACCGAGATCAGGCGGCGCTCGCCGGCCGGGCCGTTCGGGCGGTGGCTTGACGCGATCATCGAGAAGCCCGAGGCTTCGGTGTGGCCGGTCTTCATGCCGTCCACGGTCGGGTCCAGCCACAGCAGGCGGTTGCGGTTCTGCTGCTTGATCTTGTTATAGGTGAATTCCTTGACCGAGTCGATCTTGTAGAACTCGGGGAAATCGCGGATCACGTGCGAGGCCAGGATCGACAAATCGCGCGCGGTCGAGAAGTTGTCCGGGCTGGGCAGGCCGTGCGGATTGGCGAAGCGGGTGTTCTTCATGCCCATGCGCTGCGCCTGTTCGTTCATCAGGTGCACGAAGGTGGCTTCGTCGCCGGCGACCGCTTCGGCCAGCGCCACCGCCGCGTCATTGCCCGACTGGACCATCAGGCCGTACAGCAGGTCGTTGACCTTGACCGGCGTGGCCGGGTCGATGAACATCTTCGAGCTGCTGCCGTCGACCTTCCAGGCGCGCACCGACACGTTGACCATCTGGTCCAGCGTGATCTTCTTGTCGCGGATGGCGCCGAACACCACGTAGGCGGTCATCACCTTGGTGAGCGAGGCCGGCTCGATGCGCGTGTCCGCATCCTGCGAGGCGATGATCTGGCCGCTGGTGGCGTCCAGCAGGGTCCAGGAACGGGCGGCGATTTGCGGCGCCGGCACTTGCTGTGCTTGGGCGGCCGACATCAGGAGGGCGCTGGCGGCGAGGGCCGCGATTAACTTTTTCATGGAGGCGAACGAGAAGATCGGTAGGTAGTAAAGCGTGCAATGTCTTTACCGAAAGTTTCCGGAAGACATTGCCTGAGAATAAGACCGACTTATTATAGGCCAGTGATCGGCTCAAATGTCACGTCGCCACAGTTGTGCGACAAGATTTTTAATGTGAACGAGCTTGCGATGGAAGAAGTGGTCGGCGCCCGGGATCACGGTGACGGGGATGTCGAGCGGACGCGCCCAGTCGAACACCTGGGTCAATGTGATCGTATCGTCAAGTTCGCCGTGGATCAGGATGGTATCAAGCGGGACCGGCGGCATCGGCCATTTGCCGGCGGCGGTGCCGACCAGCACCAGGCGCTCGGCCGGACGGCCTTGCGCTTCCAGGCGCTGCTGCAGCTGGGCCTGCACGAAGGTGCCGAAGGAGAAGCCGCCCAGCGTGAAGGGCAGGCCAGGATACTCGTTCAACATGTGTGCCAGCATGACTTCCATGTCGTCGACTTCGCCGCGGCCATCGTCATACGTGCCCTCGGATTCGCCGACGCCGCGGAAGTTGAAGCGGGCCGTCACGTAGCCCAGGCCGACGAAGGCGCGTGCCAGCGTCTGCGCGACCTTGTTCTCCATCGTGCCGCCGTACAGCGGATGCGGGTGCGCCACCAGGGCAATGCCGCGCGGACTACCTTCCGGCTCGTCGAGCAGGCATTCCATCTTGCCGGCGTGGCCGGTCAGGTAAAACTTCTGTGAATTCTTGTTCATGCAGTGAAGGCCATCAGATTTTCAGGCGCTCGACCACCTCGCCCTTGACGATGTGGCGATCGATGATCTCGTCGATGTCGGAATTGTCGACGTAGGTGTACCAGGTGCCCTGCGGGTAGATCACGATGACCGGGCCTTCCTCGCAGCGGTCCATGCAGCCGCCCTTGTTGATGCGTACCTTGCCGTCGCCGCTCAGGCCGAGCTGCTTGATGCGCGATTTGGCGTGCTTCTGCGCTTCCAGGGCGCCGTGCTTGCCGCAGCTGTCGCGGCAGTCCTTGCCCTCGCGTTCGTTCATGCAGAAGAACACGTGGTGCTCATAATAGGGTTTGTCGTCGCTCATTTGATCGATGATGTCGTGTAAGTTGGATGCCACTATGATACGCGCATCCGCTTTTCTCTACTGCCGATTCAGGCGGTGCGAGGGCAGCAGCAGGAACCAGAGCGCGAAAATCGGCCAGGCCATGCCCAGGAACTGGGCCGCGCCGTTGAAGTTCAGGAATTTACCCTGCTGCCAGGCCTGCAGCGTGGAGACGAAGTAGGGGTTGGCCGGAATCGTGTTCACCACGATCAGCGCCAGCACCAGCGTCACCACCGCCAGGCGGCGCTGCGCCACCTGGGGCGCGAAGGCCAGGCCGGCCAGCATGATCAGGCCGATCAGGAAGCCGCCCTCGGCGCCCGGCGTGAGCCAGACCAGGGCGTTGTCGGGCGCGAAGAACAGGGAGCTGGACAGGGTCTTGACCAGCAGGCCGGCGCCGAACAGCGCCAGCGTCAGGAGCATGCGCGGGGCGCCGCGCCGCGTCAGGCACATCAGGGTCAGCGCCGCCCCGGTCATGCCGCAGGCGGTGATGATGGTTTCGGACAGCCAGTACTGCTCGACCGACAGCGGGGCGTCGCCGCGCAGCAGCATCACCAGGTCGATGTCGGTGTCGAGCCATTCGGACAGCCACTCCGACAGCAGCGGCAGCACCTGCCCGTTGCCGAACAGGTAATTCTGCGGGTAGACCTGGGCCAGCGGCCACAGTGCCACCAGCACCAGGCCCTGGCTGGCGTAGGGAGAAAACCAGCGCCGCCGCAGCCGGTACAGGCGGCTCTGGTCGAGCAGCATCCGCGCGAAGTAGGCGCCGACCAGCGCGCCGGCCAGGCAGCCGACGCTGTTGGTCAGCAGGTCGAGATTCGACGGCACCCGGCTCGGCAGGTAGTTCTGCACGATCTCCATGATGCCCGACACCAGGATGCCGCCGACGGCCGCCAGCAGCACCGCCCACACGCCGCGCACCTTCGGGTGCAGCGCCAGCACGAACAGGATCCCGAGCGGCATGTAGCCGACCACGTTGACGCCGGCGTCGAAGCCGGTCCAGTAGCGCTGCGGCTGCAGGTTCAGGAAGGCGAACGGCGACAGCCCGCTGCTGCGCCATCCCGCGAACGGGAACCAGCTGGCGTAGACGATCAGCAGCAGGTAGGCCAGCAGCGAGGCGCGCGCCACCGGGGAGGCGCGCGGCCCGGCCTCGTCTTCCGCCTCGGTCATCGGGACTGCAGGTTCAGCGTGCCGAGCCAGGCGGTGATGTCGGCCGCGACCGCGTCGGTGCTGGCCGCCAGCGCGCGCGCGCCGCCGGGGGCATCGGGCGTGGTGGCGTCGGTGCGGCGCACGAAGCTCTTCTGGTCGACCAGGGTATGGCCGCGGAACACCGAGGCGCGCACCGCCACCACGCCCTGGCTCTGCGCCGCGCTGCTGAAATCGTGGATGAAGTCGTCGACGTCGACGCGCAGGATCGGGATCCCGGCCGCGGCATCGGTTTCGGACAGCACCTTGGCGCCGGCCTGGGCCATGCGCGTCCTGATCCGCTGGGTCATCATCTGCAGCGGGTTGGCGGTCCAGCGGCTGTTGGCATAGGAACGGGCCTGCAGCGCGTCGGCGTAGCTCAGGCGGTAGAACATGCGCTCGTTGTCCAGCGCGCTGGAACCGGTGACGTCGGTGACGACCACCGCGCCGAGTACACCCGCTGTCGGCTGCGCCTGGGCGGCGATGGGGAGTGCCGGGCCGAAGTCGAACTGGGTGGGCGGCGGGGCCTTGTCCGAGGCGCAGCCGGACAGGATCAATGCACAAGCGACGGCGGCGGCCAGGGTGCGGGTCGGGTTCACGGGACTCATCATGCTTGCCTTATCGGGTCGGGGGAACGAAGCCGGGCTCGCCGGGGCCGGGTTCGGCCTTGGGGGCGCCGAACAGGATGCTCTGCGGGCGCTCGCCCAGGCCGGTCACGGTGCGGCGCACGGCGCGCAGCGAGGTCCTGGCCTCGTCGGCCATCTCGACCACGTGCGGCAGGGTCTGCAGTTCCAGGTCCGAGGTCACGCCGCCGAGCGAGTCGATGGCGGCGCTGGCGCGTTCGATCGGCCCGCCCGGCGCCTGCAGGCTGGTGGCCAGGCGGTTGTAGTTGTCGGCGGTGGCGGTGGCGCTGGTGGCGAAGGCGTTCACCGAGCCGATCGCCTGGTCCATCTTGCTGGTCAGGGCCGGCAGGCGGGCCAAGGCCGGCTGCAGCTGGCGCGGGATCTCGCCGTAGGCCACGGCCGCCTTGCTGATGTTGTCGACCGCGCCGGTGATCTTGTCGGCGTTTTCTTTACTTAGCACGTTGTTCAGGCTGTCGGTGATGCGCTCGGTCTTTTCCAGGATCGCCAGGCCGCGCTTTTCCAGCTGGTCCAGCAGGCCCGGGCGCAGCGGGATGCGCGCCATGTGGCCCGGGTCGCTCTGCAGCAGGGGCGAGCCGGTGCGGTCGTCGTCGAGCTGGATGAAGGCGATGCCGGTCACGCCCTGGTAGCCGAGCGAGGCGAAGGTGGTGGTGGTGACCGGCGCGCCTTCCTCGATCGAGAGCTTGATCATGATCTGGCCGGTCACGCGCGGGTCGAAGATGATGTCGTCGACGCGCCCGACCTCCAGGCCCCGGTAGCGCACCGTCGCCTGCGGGTTCAGGCCGGGGATGGTCTGGGTGGTGACGATCTCGTAGGGGTGCATCTCGGTGCGGTCCCGGTTCAGCCACAGCCCGACCAGGATCGCGGCCACCAGCAGCGCCACGGTGAAGAAGCCCGTCATCAGGGCATACGATCTGTTTTCCATGTCAGTCTTCCGCTTCCTTTCGCGCATAGCGCTCTTCGAGCACTTCCAGCGCCCGCTGGCCGCGCGGGCCCAGGAAAAAGTGTTTGATGAAGGGATGCTGGACCTGCAGCACGTCGCAGGCCGGGCCGACCGCGAGCACGTGCTTCTCGGCCAGCACCGCGATGCGCGTGGACAGCGCGAACAGCGTATCGAGGTCGTGCGTCACCATCACCACGGTGAGTTTCAGCTCGCTGTGCAGGGTCTGGATCAGGGACACGAAGGAGTCCGACAGGTCCGGGTCCAGGCCGGCGGTGGGTTCGTCCAGGAACAGCAGCTGCGGCTCCAGCGCCAGCGCCCGGGCCAGCGCCGCGCGCTTGATCATGCCGCCGGACAGGTCGGACGGCATCTTGTTGGCGTCGCCCGGACCGAGGCCCACCATGTTCATCTTGAGTAGCACGGCGTCGCGGATCACGTCCTCGGGCAGGGCGCGCAGTTCGCGCAGCGGCAGGGCGATGTTGTCGAACACCGTCAATGCCGAATACAGCGCGCCCTGCTGGAACAGCATGCCCCAGTGGTTGCGCATGCGCTGCAGCTGCGCCGGGCTGGCGCTGCTGACGTCTTCGCCGAACACCTGCACGGACCCGCTGCTCGGATGCTCGAGGCCCAGCATCTGGCGCAGCAGCACGGTCTTGCCGGTGCCTGAACCGCCGACGATGGACAGGATCTCGCCCGCGTAGATATCGAGGTTCAGGTCCTGGTGCACCACGGTGCGGCCGAAGCGGGTCCACAGGTTGCGGATCTGGACCACCGGCGGGCCGACCTCCTCGTCGGGCCGGGCGTTCAGGCGTGGCGGCGGGCGTTGTTTGGTGCTCTCCATCAGTCGAACCCCACGCTGGAAAAGACGATCGCGAACACCGCGTTGGCCATGATGACCACGGTGATCGCGGTGACCACCGAGGTCGTGGTGCCGCGCCCGAGGCTTTCGGTGTTCGGCTTGATGCGCAGGCCGAAGTGGCAGGCGGCCAGCGCGATCAGCATGCCGAACACGGCGCCCTTGCCGAGCCCAATCCAGTAGTTCACGATCGGCACCGCCGACGGCAGCTTCTGGATGAAGTAGCGCAGCGACAGGTTCAGCTCGAATTTCGCCGCCAGCATGCCGCCCAGCAGGGCCATCGCATCGGTCCACACGACCAGCAGCGGCATCGCCACGGCCAGCGCCACGATCTTCGGCATGATCAAACGGTAGCCGTGCGAGATGCCCATCACCAGCATCGCATCGAGTTCCTCGGTCACCCGCATCACGCCCAGCTGCGCGGTGATCGACGAGCCGGAGCGGCCGGCCACCAGGATCGCGGCCAGCAGCGGCCCGAGTTCGCGGATCACGGCCATGCCGAGGATGTTGACCAGGTAGATGTCGCCGCCGAACATGCGCAGCTGCTGCGCCGACAGGTAGGAGAGCACGATCCCGATCAGGAAGCCGACCAGCGCGGTGATGCCGAGCGCCTGGAACCCGGAGTGGTAGATGTTGGCCGAGATCTCGCGCCAGGGCCCGGTCATCGGATGGCGGATGAAGCGGCCGATGTCCTGCACCACCTGGCCGATCAGGACGATCACGCTTTTCAGGTGCTCGAACAGGGACAATACGCCGGCGCCCAGCGAGATGATCCAGTGCAGCGCGCTGCTGCGGGTGCGCGGCAGTTCGATCGCGCTGGCTTCCTCGATGCGCGCGAACAGCTCTTCCTGTCGCGGGTCGAGCGTCAGTTGCCCGGGGCGGCGCTTGCCCCAGGCATTCCAGAACATCTGGGCGCCGATGTGATCGAGGCTGGCGATCCCGGACAGGTCCCAGGCCAGCGACTTGCCTTTCAGCGTGGCCAGGGTCTTGTTGATGTGCTTGAGGGCGCCGCGCTCGGTCAGCACGTGTACCTGCCATACGCCGCGCGCCACCACGGATTGCTCATGAGCTGTGGTGGGATGTTCGATGGTTAATGTTGGCGCATTTTCAATCCGCATTGCGGCAGTGTAAAAGAGAATCGCGGACGCCGCCACCGGCACACCGCTGGCGTGCTCGAGACCGGCGCCGGTCCGGCCTCAAGCGGCCAGGTGGCGGACCTGGCGTTCGGGTGCCGCGGCGGCCGCTTTCGGCTTCGGTTCGGCCTTGTCGACGCTGCCGGCGTAGTCGCTGGCCAGCAGGGCGCCAGCCTGCTCGCGCGTCATCCCGCGCAGCTGCAGCCATTCCCGCACCAGCTTGGCGAGGCGCTCGAGGGCGATGCGGTGGGTGGCATCCGTTTTCGTGTAGATCCAGTCCGAGAAGGCCATGAAGTTGGCGAAGGGCGAATCACCCAACTGCGCGCCCAGCATCGTATTGACGGTGTGGGCGAAGCGGCCGGAGTTGGCCACCAGGTCCCAGTAGCGCGCGAAGCGCACCAGGCGCTGCATGGTGGCGAAGTCGATGCGGTCGGTCGCCAGCACGGTATAGGGCGGGTAGGGGTCGTACACCATCTTGTACGCTTCGGTATGACGGATGATGGGCGTGCCGCGCAGGCGCTTCAGGATGCCGAACTGGATCTCGTGCGGCCCGAGCGCCACCAGCTTGTCGAAGCCGCGCGCGAAGCTGTCGACGTCCTCGCCCGGCAGGCCGGCGATCAGGTCGACGTGCAGGTGGGCCTGCGAGTGCTCGGTCAGCCAGCGGATATTGGCGGCGGCCTTGTCGTTGTCCTGGCGCCGGCTGACCAGTGCCTGCACTTCCGGGTTGAAGCTCTGGATGCCGATCTCGAACTGCAGGGCGCCGGGCGGGAACTGGGCGATGGTCGCTTTCAAGGCATCCGGCAGGTGGTCGGGCACCAGCTCGAAGTGGGTGTAGACCGGGTCGCCGGGGTTCGCTGCCAGTTTATCCAGGAAGAACTGCATGATCTTCTGGCTGGTCTTGACGTTCAGGTTGAAGGTGCGGTCCACGAATTTGAAGAGACGGGCGCCGCGTTCGTATAAATCGTTCATCTCGGCCAGGAAGGCGTCGAGGCCGAAGGGCCAGGCCGTCTTGTCGAGCGAGGACAGGCAGAATTCGCACTTGAACGGGCAGCCGCGCGAGGCTTCCACGTAAATGGTGCGGTGGGCGATGTCCTCGTTACTATATAGAGCGTAGGGCAGCTGGATCTCGGCCATCGGCGGCTGGACGCCGGCATGGATCTTCATCAGCGGCTTCGGGCCGTGCAGGATCTCGCCGCACAGCTTGGGGAAGGTGATGTCGCCCCAGCCGGTGACGACATAGTCGGCCAGGCGCACGATCTCCTGTTTATCGGTCTCGTGCGAGACTTCGGGGCCGCCCAGCACGACCGTCACCTCGGGCGCCACGCGCTTGAGCATGGCGACGACCCTGGTGGTTTCCTCGACGTTCCATATATAGATGCCGAAGCCGACGATGCGCGGCTGCTTCGCCAGCAGGCGTTCGACCACTTCCGTCGTCTTCGCACCGATGACGAATTCCATCAGCGCCGTCTGTTCCTGCAATTCGCCCATGTTGGCCAGCAGGTAGCGCAGGCCGAGCGAAGCGTGGGCATAGCGCGCGTTGAGGGTGGAGAGCAGGATGGTCATGGCGGTGCGGGACGGGATGGCGAGCAAAAGGGGCATTGTACGCGTGGGCGGGACTTGCAGCGATACCCCGGCTTTGTTATCATTCTTTCCCTCGTTGAAAACGACAGCAATTTCAAGTTGCTGAGGAAGTTTTTACCGGGATGTGTCCGAAAGACACGAAACAAAAGAAGTTGACGAGTTAAGCGAAACACTGCATAATCTCACTTCTCTGCTGCTGACGAACAAAACGATTCGACGCAAAGCGGCAAGGCAGTACCGAACAAGTTCTTTAAAAATTAACAGTCGATAAGTGTGGGCGTTTGATGAAGGTGCCGGCTGACTCGTTCAGCCGATTACTTAAATTATCAAATGTTCACAAAAATATTAAGCGTTGTCTCAGCGATGAGATAACGGTCAGTATCTTGAGTGAGCGAACTCCGACCAATGGGAGGAGTTCGGACTGATTAAAAACAGTCCGACCTATGACGTAAAGTCATTACAGAGATTAAACTGAAGAGTTTGATCCTGGCTCAGATT
>Ga0265780_10001332_pt1 | contig 34994 bp, 40 predicted proteins | sample P1T30metagenome_FD_192432 | JGI IMG/M metagenome (GOLD analysis project Ga0265780, IMG submission 192432) | Plant litter microbial communities from East Loma Ridge, Irvine, California - P1 T30 | ecosystem: Environmental > Terrestrial > Plant litter > Unclassified | place: USA: California...
TGTCCATACGAAGTAGCGCCGCACTAGTGCCGCACTAGTGCCAGCCGAACGCACAAATTCACCTTCCCATCGAACTCGAACTTTCTCTCCACGACCTCCTTCACAATCGACGACATCCCGAGACTCTGTCGCACACCGTCAAGATGCTCATCCCCAAGGCCGACCGCAAGCTCATTCACGAGTTAGTCCTCCTCTGCACTGGTCACATATGCGGCGCAACCGAGAAGTGGACATTTGCACGCAATATCCAATCTTGAGCTTGAGCTTCACTCGACCCCTCCATTCGCATACACCTAAGATGACCATATGCTAACTTCAATACTCCAGGTACCTCTTCCGAGGTTAGTATCCTCCCACGCGAGCCATGGCTATGGCACACTTGCACAATTTCGCGGCTCTGCTGCACATAAGGACAGGCTGACACACGGTCACCACAGAGGGCGTTCTCGTCGCAAAGAAGGACTTCAACCTCCCCAAGCATGGCGACATCGACACCAAGAACCTTTACGTCGTCAAGGCCTGTTGGTGCCCCGCCCTTCCCTCCAGAGATGTGCACCTAACAAGAAGCAGGCCAGTCGTTGACCTCGCGCGGATACCTTAAGACCCGCTTCTCATGGCAGTACTACTACTACACCCTCACTCCTGAGGGCCTCGACTACCTCCGCGAGTGGCTCCATCTCCCCGCCGAGATCGTCCCCCAGACCCACATCAAGCAGGCCCGCTCTGCTCCTCCCCGAGGCATGCTCGGCGGCGACGACCGCGAGCGCCGTGGAGGTGGCCGTGGTGGACGTGGCGGCGACCGTGACCGTGGCGACCGCGACAGCTACCGCCGCCGTGACGCTGGCGAGAAGACCGAGGGCGGTGCGCCTGGCGAGTTCAAGCCCGAGTTCCGTGGTGGCTTTGGACGTGGCCGTGGCGCTGCTCCCGCTTCTTAGTAGTTGCGCGGACGAGACATCATCTTCACGTCGGGACTTTTATGCATCACGGAAAGGGATAGGTCATGGTGGCCTACGGCGTCATGAAAGGATGATACTACGAATTCATTGTCTGCTCGGGCTGCGTTTACGCGGCTGAGATGGCCATGTTCAAAATGATACCCAGTTCACTTCTGGTTGTTCAATGCGCTGCTCCTTGATCTGACGTGCATGTTGTGCTTTGGTGCTTGAAACTACCATAATTCTCAATGCCCACCCTTCCCAGGCTTCACCAACTCCCCCCCACTCTCCAACCACATATCCCTAACCTGCTCAATGGTCACACCCCCACCCATCTCCCTCACCACCACCCCCCTCGCAAACTCCAACCTCTCCTCCAGTGTCTCATCACCATCAGGCCCCAAACCCTCCTTCTTCCCCACCATCCCCCTTCCCACCACCGCCACATTCCTCGTACTCGGAATGCGCAACCACTCCCTCTCCACCTTGAACCCCACACACTCACTCAACCAGCCCACCCAACTACACAGCCCCGCATACGCACTCGGCACCTTATTCCCGTTTGCCAGCGGGTCCAGCGCCAGGAACCTTTTATGTACCGGGCTGCGAAAGCGCGCGCCGCTGAGGGCGTGGGAACAACATGGTATAGCGATGAAAGGGGATGCGCTGAGGGATGCCAGGAGCGGGGTCCAGGGTGTTAGTTGGTCTGCGTGGTTTGAAATTATGAATGTTTTTGGGGGGAAGATGCCGTTGTGGTATGGGGGTGTGTTGGGGAGATCCGAGGTTGTGGTTGAGCTTGTGGGTGTGGTGTTGGGTGTGGGTGAGAGGATGGCTGGTACAAGCAGCATTTCCTTGAGTTTCTCTTCAGCCGGGAAAGAAGATGGAAACAAACCAGACCAGGATTTACGTCGGCGCACATCGAAACCCCATCCCTTCCATCCTTCAGCATTGAGAATATACACCAATACACCATTCCCACACCCGATGTCCACGAATCCCGGAAACCCTTCTTTCGCCCTCTCCACATTCCCACCGCCATATATCCCCCCCCAAACCCCCATCAAAAACGCCGCAATCCCCAAATCCTCAAAAACATGCTTCTCAGCTGGCGTCTGCTCGACCCAGCCCTCAATCAATTGCACCGCATACTTGCCCTTCAAGTACGCATACGTATCTTGAAACAGCTTCTGCGGCACGATGAGGTCGTGGTGCACGCGCTTTTTGTAACCCGAGGCGCGGCCGCGGGCGTGCTTGTGGATTATTTGCAGGAGTTTGAGGGCGGTGCGGGTGAGGCGTATGTCAATGGGGTGGGTGGTATGAGGGTGGAAGTAGATGCTGAGAGTACCGGGGGATTGGGTGAGGCTGGGTGATGGGAGGTGGGTGTAGAGCATTGCGAGGGCGTGGAGGGTGGGGTGGTAGTATGGTATTTCTTCGGGTGAGGAGGCGTGTGGGATGTATATGACCATGTAGCGTTGTGCTTGAAAATGTTCCCGTGCTCCGTCAGGAGTCGTGATGCTTATGTCTGCGGTGGAGTTGTACAAATGGCACGTTTGCATCATCGGCGCATCGAGGTTAGGATTCCGCGGTATGAGTTTCCTTACGACGCTCCATTCTAAAGCGAACCCTTCAATTTCATGTTCGAGCAGGCGGGGCCGGCATTCGGGGCGCAGGTGCTTGATGATACTTGCTAGGTCGTTGGGCGTCGTGGCGTTGGGGTTATATGTTGCGTCTGTGAAGCTTTGGTATGAGAGTTCTGCGCGCGAGAGGTGCGAGGCGGTTAGGTTGGGGTTCTCTAGGAGGTCGCGTTGGACGGCGAGGAAGTACTCGGGTGCGAAGTTGGCGGGGGCGGATTGGACGATGGTCCAGAGTTCGGGGGGGAGGCCGGAGGGGATTTTGGGTGCGGTGTTTAGGTCGTATGGGGAGAATTTGTCGCCTGGGGTTTCTGGGGGGGCTGGCGACGTGGAATTGGGCTTCTTTTTGGGGTTGGCTAATTTGTTACTTTGAACGAGTTTTGCCATGCTTTCCTTGCTCTTTAATCGAATTGGTAGATCCATAGTGACGTGTAAAATGTCGTTCGATAGTATGAATCGACCGAGAGCTCAGATTATGGGAAAACTCTCTGTGCTGCCGGACGCGAACTCTAGGTTACATGTAATAAGACTTTGGGGTACATCAGTGATTGTTCGTATGTTGTATGGAAATTGGAGCGCGTGCGTGCTGGAAGCAAGTCGTCGATGTGGAAGCGAGAATTCGTAGTACCTTGCAGTAGCGTCGAACTATGTGAGCGTCTCGCACCCTTTGACTCGCAACAACATTTAGCTTGAAGTACGCATTGTCACCATATTGTACCGACCTTCCAAGTCAAAGGATGTATTTTTAACAAGCAGGTAGCCCGTCCCAGTGCAATATGAAGACATGATCTACCATTGTGCTCTATACTTGTACATCTCAGGTGTGTCTGTATAGACTTCTACTGCTATACCCAACGCCCACAATGCAATCCCATCTTCCCACCATCCCATCTCATTCAAACACCCCCACCCCCAGCACGTATCCCTACCGCCCATAGTAATGCGCCATCTCCAACCCCGCCCTCCTAAACCCACACTTAACATAAAACCCCTCATTCGCCTCGGAGCAATCCAGAATCGTCTTATAACACCCGACCTTCTCCGCCACAAAGTCCAGCGCCTGTATAATCCTCAGCCCCAACTTCTTGCCCTGCTGGTCCTTCGCGACCGCGATATCTTCAATGTGCCCGACTAGCCCGAGCTGGTGTATGAATTTGCGCTCGACGATGAGCGCGCCGGTGCCGACGATTTTGGAGGATGAGTCGGTGATACACAGGAGGAAGTATTCGTCGTTGCGGGTGGACATCCAGTCGTAGCGGGTGTTCCATTGCTGGGAGACGCTGGGTTAGTAGGTGTTGTGAGGAGAGCGGAGGGAGGGGAAAAGTTACGTCTTCTGTGATGTCGCCGACTGTGGTTAGGACGCGGAGTACGTCGAGGAAGCTGTTGTGGTAGTCGTTGCGCTGGATGGCGCGGCAGGAGTAGCCGTCTGGTAGCTCTTTGAGGACTTCGGGCGAGATGAGGTCGGAGCTGAAAAGGGGCGTGCTGGGGTCTGACATTGTGGTTGTGTGTGGGGATGGGGACTTGGTGGAGGAGTTTTGGAGTATGGTAGAGTCGCTGGAAGGTGCAATTGAGGGCGCTGTGATGTGCTAGAGCTCGAAATGTTTTGGTCGGCTTGTGAAGTGCTTTATCGATAAGGGCTTTTAATTGGGTGGAGAGGATTGAGGTGGTACACTTAGGATTGGAGAAACAATTGAGACAAACAAGGAAGTAGTGTGTTGAAAATGGACTGAATGCTCCTTTTCTTTGAACTTTGAAAGCCGACAGCTGAAGCTCAGGAACCACCTTAGGGACGCGCCATCTAAATATAGCACGCTGCGTCATGATCGTCAGGCCTCTCGGTCAATCAATCAACAACTTCACAATCTTAACATCAACACCGCAAGATGAGTAGACAAGTAATCATACATTGAGTAAGTATGTAAATATATAGGCCGTCGACAGTCCGCAAATCGCAATCATAATGGTATCATCCCGGTTCCACACACCAACCTTCCGACCTCCATCACCCCCTCATCCTCCAATACGCCTCCAACACATCCTCACTCCTCAACCCTTCCTCCCTCTCCCCACCCGCAAGTTCCAACCCCACAACCCCCGCCAGCGCCTCAGCAAGCAACTCATTCTGCCTCTGCAACGCAACAACATGGTCCTTCAACCGCCCCATCTTCGCGACCACGCTTTCCTGCTCCACATCCTCATCCGGCTCAGGCGTATGCGCAGGCGTCAACAACGCACCGCCCATGGTATCTCCCGACACCGTCCGATCAGGCACAGGCTTCCTCTTGATGCGCTGCAAATCCCGCAGTTTCCTCGCACGCGTCTGCTCGTCGCGCGATGACAGTGCGAGCGGATGATCCGTAACTGGCACTGCTTGCGGAGATCTCTTCAGACTACGCGGCGACTTTGGCACCGGCGTAACCGGCTCATCGACCGTCGCCAACACGCGCTCTACCTCCGGACTCGCCAGCGGATTGAGCATTTCCTCCGTAATAGTTACATGCCGCGACCTGCTCGCGCGCGGCGACTCAGTCGGAATAACAATCCTGAGATGTCTCGCGCCGCCCGAGGTGGTCATTTGCCGTGCGCACGACGGGATCCTCGCTCGTTGCGTCGAGGACTCGACGGAGCCGACGCGCGCGGCGAGAGTCTTGCCGGGCTTGACGCGGAAGAGACGCATGCCTTTTTTCTTCTGGGGTTGCTGTGTTGGGGCCGGGGGTTCGGGCGAGGGGCCTGTGTGCTTGAGAAAGTAGTTTAGTTCGTTGAGGCGGAGGTCGCTGCTGGCTAGTTGGGCGTCGTGGCCGAGAATTGTGGGCGCCATGCGGAAGCCGTTGGCGGAGGCGGCGCGGGGTTGGAGGACCATGGCTCGTTTCTTGGGGACGTGGAGGTCGGAGTCTCTGTCGTATGGGTTGTATGCTCCTTCGGCTGCGATCTTGAAGCTGTCTGTTGAGGGGTGGGACTTCAAGGGCAGTGGGAAAGACGGGTTGGTGAGGCGTTTGGGGCTACGGTCTGGGACTGGGGGTGGGGAGTCTGGAGGGCTGAGTTCGTCAATGGGGTAGATGGCGATGGGCTCCATGGCGCGTCTGCGTACGCTTGATTCAGGCGAGATGGGCAGAGGGATGTTGGGTGGTGGCGTTACAGACGCAGACCGCGATGCTAATACTGGGCCACCGCCCTGGCTGTCGAAGTGTCGCTGAATGACTCCAAAGGTACCGAATTCAGCAGAGACCTCGCGGTCCATATCATACGGGACGTCGCCAAGGAATTCCTTGCTCTCTACTCGCCGATGCACAGCAGCAACCCAAGGATCGAGTGGTGCATGTCGAGGAAGACTGATTTGCTGGGAGCCAGCAATTTTGAAGGGCGTTTGGCGCCGCTGGCGCTTTGGCTCTATGGCTTGGTGGCCCGAGAGGCTTGTGCTACGGTGGCTTGGATCTCTGCTGGGATGCTCTGACGGCTCGGTCGCACCAGGCTGGTACGTGAGCATCTTGCTGAGAGGCGCCGACATGGAGCGTCGATGTGTATTTGTCGATGGCAGGTAGACTGCTGGCGAAGAAGGGCTGATTTCCGTAGAGTCCAGTTCGGGCACGGCATCCGTGATGGAGGATAACTTCCCAAAGGTCCCAGAGCTTCCAGATGGGCTTCGACAGTGAGGGTTCGAGATGGCTGGACTTCCGCTGGCCATGCTGCTCTGTCGAGACAGCGGTCGCGAGTAATTCTCGCTCTCCGCCCTTGTCGATGGCCGATACACGTCCACCGTCCTGCTCGCTCTCATCTCAAAGTTCCGTGGCGTATGATTGATAAACGTCCCCCTCCTCCTCTGCTGACACCCAAACTCATCAATGAAATGCAACGCCTCACCACTCTCCTCCTCCTTCGCCCCACTCTCAACCTGCGTACTCGCCGTCGTAGACTTGCGTTTCAGCGACACCTCCACCACCTCCTTCTTCACCATCCTATCCATCTGATAAATCCCCGCGTACTCGAGCGCACTAATACCAGGATGCCCAAACATGGGAAACGACTCGAGCAAGTACTGCGTGGAATTGGGTAGCAGGAACATCTTGAGTCCCGGGTGGGCCTCTGCTCTAAAAGGGCGGTGCGCTGGCTCCAGCGCGTGCACAGCCAAACAATGTCCTTGTTTTGACTGTGGTACGACCACGAGCTCGGTACGCGACATATGCGAGTCGGCGTCGTCGTTTGGTGTTGTTGTCGTTTGTCGTTGTTACTTTGCACGAAGACAAGACGTGTGATGCGCGCCCGTTGTAACGTTAGCCAGGAGTTCGTGCGTCAAATGGCGAGGTGCATCCAAGCGTTCAAGAATAATCTATACTCAGGGAGAGATGCGAGCATGTAGTGTTACGCAGTGCGGTAATCGACCGTAGGGATGGCCAGGGAACGCCCTGTTTATAATCCTCGTGACGGCGGTGGCACCAAGTGAACACTTGCAGGAAAGGTATGATCTGCCTAGCGGTAGGGCCCGCCAGCGCAATCCAGAACTAAGTTAGCAGTGGGGAACGACAGGTGGAGTGTAAAACAGGACCCGGTACCTGGGAGGATAAGGATGCGAGTCAGTATTTACGACGGTAGTTGGATTACTGAATGGAAAGACCGCAAAAGCACCGCTCTGATGATGTTACGATACCGAGTCAATCGGACTCTTCCCGCTCCGAAAAAGATGCTCGGAGCCGTACCGTATGCCAGACGATAACAGGCTTCAGGGGCGCCGTGGTACAACAGAAAAGAAGAGTGCGGTGTGGTGTGGTAGGACAAATCACCGAAATCGCCGCCATGCAACTTTTCTTCTTCCTTCTCCAAGGGATCTTGATTTCGTTTCCTTCGGGCACCATGCCTCCATCCGACAATTGAGTTTCTACAACACGGCTCTTCGATTACCGCATTTTGCCTAGCACGCACGTTCATGATGAAATTGCCCGAGAAGGGGACTGACAAGCATAAATAAACGGGGCCGAGATCAGCGACCGTTTACCCATGCTTGTGCGCTAGCGATGCTGTCACGACTCAGGGACAGCACATCATCATGCTGCACGGGCGGGTGAGTTCTTTTTGGAGATGGAGGGGCGCGATGGTGGCTTCGATGCGAGGCAGACGGGGGAAAAGGAAAGTAGATTTGACGTCTTTGCTGGGGGTGTATGCTGGATTACGTTGTTGCGATAGGGCTATGGTAATACATATAATATAACATACGTTTGTGTCTCGGTGTGAATTGGTAACGCCATGAAAATGCTCAAATACCAGCCTCTCACAACGCCCATCAATCCACTTGAATGCAAAACAAAAACAAAAAAACCCTCCTGATACTCCATCTATCGAACGTCCATCAGCCCGTCCGCGGCTTCTTCCTCTTCTGTATAAACGCACTAGACGTAGCTTTAGGCCGCACGCGAATCCTAGGCTTCGCCATCGCACCCATTACACTCGCCGGAGCGCTCACACCATCCCGCGCTTCAGGCACACCAGGCGTCGAGCGCCCACTCCCACCATTCATCGTGTTGGATGCAGAATCAGACGGCGCGTCATCCATATCGACGTCGCTGCTCTCAGCCTTGAAGAAATCAAGCTCATTCATCTCTTCAGCCTTGCGCTTGGGATGGTGCACGAGACCCTGTTCCTGCTTGACCGTACTCGACCCATTGGATTGTCCACTTCCAGACCTACTCATTGGCTCCGACTTGACGACCTCAGCCTTGACTTCCACCTCAGGACGATGTGATTGTAAATATCCCTCCTTGGGCGCGGGGTACTTACTCGAGTGCTGACCCAGCATGCGCGACAAGTCACCAGTCGAATAACGCTTCCGCTCCTGCGCGTCTTTCACGAGTTCGCCCCAAAATTGGCCGCGCACAAGAGACTGCGAATTACCCAGCACCCACAGCGACGACTTGGCGCGCGTGAGTCCGACATTCATGCGCCGGATATCCTGCAAGAAACCGATGCCGCCTTTGGGAGACGCGCGCACGCAAGAGAAAATGATGATTTCGCTCTCGCGGCCTTGGAAGGCGTCGGTGGTGTTGAACTCAATGTCTTCGACAATACCGGCGCCATACGTCGTTGTAAAGCGCGCCTTGAGTTCGCGTAGCTGGCTCTTGTAGGGCGTAATGATACCGACTTTACCCCGGAAATTGTACTCTGGGAAATCTGTGGTGAGGCGGTTGTAGAGCTTCATCGCGATGTCGATTTCAGCCAGATTGATGAGCGAGTGGCCTTTTGGTGCTGCTTGGTGTTGACCGTGTACGTCGAAGAAGCGGTACGGGCCTAGGAGCATGCTCTTGTGCCATGGCTTTTCGCGGAGGCCGGACATGTCGCCTCCGTCTAGCAGCTTGCCGTCGTAGAATGTGCGGCTGGGGAACAGGCTGATCTCGGGATGCATGCGGTACTGCGTGTCGAGCAGATGAACGTCGTTGGGGTAGTTCTTTTGCATGCGGACGAACAAACTCTGCTCGTACTGGAAGCGCGCGGCCTCTTTCGAGAATACAGTCGGCGGCAACTGCTTGGGATCACCGACTAGGATACATTTCGCGCAGCCGTACTTGAGCGGAATGAGCGCACTCATCTCAATACACTGCGCGGCTTCGTCGATAATGACCGTTTCGAATTCGATGCTCAGGTTCTGGAACATGTCGTGCCCGGAGCCGCTGAGCGTGGCACAAATGATGTGTGCGTCGTTCAGTACCGATTCCTGGGCCCTCCGTCGATTGAGATCCTGGTTGCGGCTCGCGAGCTTCTCGTTGTCTTTGATGTTGTCGATCTTGGTTCCGAGCGCAGCCTTCTGGCGTCGTAATTGGTTGAGCTCGTCTTGCAGCTTGGATGCTTCATCGCCCTTGACCTGGCCACTCTCGATCTGCTCGCGCATCTGGTTCATTTGCGCAGAGCATTGCTTGTGCTCGTCGAAGATCTTGCGCGTCGCAGCCTGGTCGTTACCGTTATTCCCACTTACACCGAGCTTCTTGCTGACAAGCTCTTCCAAGGTGACATCCTGGACGTTCGCGCTGATGGCATCGCCGCGACCCAGACGAACGATGTTAACTTTGCGCAATTCGCCGTTGCTTGTCTTGATACCGTCTTTGAAACGCATGACCAATTCATCAACAGCTGCGTTACTGGGCGCGCACACAAGAAGCTTCTTAGCTGCTGCATCCGATCGCTGCTGGCCAGGCATGGTAGTGGTCGTGCCACGATTGCGCAAACTGTCAGATAAAATCGCCCCTACGATTGCAGTAATCGTCTTCGTCTTTCCTGAACCGGGAGGCCTATATCTCGATTAGCATGATTCAAATCGATATACAAGAAGGAACATACCCCTGAATCAACGTAAACGCATCATTGTCAATAGCCGACTTGATAGCCTTCGCCTGCGCCTTGTTCACATTATAATTCTGCACCAACGACTCCGTCTGCTTATCAGTATAAGTCAAAAGCGGCGAAGGCTTAGCCCGAATGATCTCGTCGCACAGATCGTAGTACTGAAGACCCTTTAGTGCACCGTACTCACGCTCCAAAGGCGTGATGGATTGCAGCTTAGTTCCAAATACAGCGTTGTTCGGATTCAGCGATGATGAAAGCGGATTCGCTGGTACGACGCGGTATGACACTTCGATGTGCTGCTGCTTGCGCTTGACTTTGAAGACACGCGCGAGACAAGTCGGTTCCTGGGCTGAAGGGTGCCGCGAGCTGGACAGCAGTATGATGTCGCCCTCAGAGACGAAAATGTCGCGATTCTCAGCGTGCGTCATGGTGCTTCCGACTTCTTGAAAAGCATCAACACTGGCTCGTGACGTGATGCGGACCTCGTACGGCTTGTTCTGATTCTCCTCACGAGCCTTGACGAAACCCTGCCACGCCTCTAGAGTGAGCAGCGGCTCGAAAGTAGCCTGATAATCGTTCGGCGTGCGGAATGTGCTGAGAACCGCGGAGTAAGCGTCTGGCCGTGAGTTGGGTGGGAAGTCGCCTTCGTGAAAGTAGTTCCAGCCAAGGATAGTCCTGTGCAGTGAAGACAGATCGGGAGCGAGGCGAGCGCGCATGTCCTTGATGGACCGCACGACCCTCTTCTTCTTGGTAGGCATCTGCACCTTGACTTCGTTGATAATGTTGGTCTTCGGGCCACCGACTTTGGTCTTGGTCTTCTTGATGCCGAACAGATCTTCATCGATGTCGCCATCGTCGTCCTCAGACTCATCTGATGAATGCATGAGACCTTCTCCCTTAGCCGCCTGGTCCTTTCCGAGGACACCCAGTCCCTCCAGACCAGAGCCAGCTTCTGCAGTGAGCGTTGAAGTACCACGAGCTTGTTTCGCCTTGAGAATGGCAGCTGCCCTCTCCTGCTCTCGCTTCTGCTTCTCGAGCTGTCGCTTCTTCCTAAACTCATCCTGCTGTGCATTCCTCTGGTCTTCGAGCTCCTTCTGTCGTGCAGCCTTGGCCTCAGAGGTCTTGTTGAGGTCGCGCTTCTGCTGGAACGCGCTAGCACCGGCCGTCAAGCTTGCCATCAGCCTCGCCTTGGCATCTGCTGATGACTTGTCCGACCCAGTAGACGCCCATTTGCTTATAGAACCCTGCTTTGGCTTGGCGGGCTCTTCTTCCTTCACCAGGGAACGGCCTAGATGGGTCTCGAGAGCTTGTTGCAGCTCGGCTTGCTGCGTGGTACTCAGCTTAGCACGAACGTCACCAGAAAGTACCCGCTCCATGTAGGACAAGGTGTCGGCAGTGATCTCGATGGACACATTGTGAAGCCGGATGAGCAGCTTGCTGATCAAGGTCACCGATTTGCTCGACAAGAACTCGTCTCGAAGACGAAGCCATCGAGCCAGCCCGTCCATCGCACCTGCAGGCTCGCCCAGCAGCTCTTTGAGGTACTCAGGTTTGTTATCGCCGTCGGTACTAGTCCCCTCTAGCGCCGCGGCGAAGATGCTGTACTGATCGAAAAGCTGATCCGCAAACTGCATCGTGTCCCGACAGAAATCCATCATCATCGTCTTTTCGTAGTATCCGAGATTACTCCAAGCCTCGGTGGTGGCGAATATCATCGTGAGCAGATCCCACAGGTTCGTCCAGATGGCGACTGTGGCCTTGAGCTCGCCAATCTCGAGTTTGCGCGAGCGCAGAATACCGTCCTGGGAGTTGCACATGACGTCGATGATATCAGAGCAGGTCTTGATCATGCTCGGCGCGGGTGCGAAAGCCTTCTTGGTCTTGATTTGGCGTACTGAGTCCGATACTCCAACAAGAGTGTTGTTGTAATACGTCTTCAAGATGTGCTGCAGAGCATTTCGGCGTTCCTCTTCGGAACTGATGACCTTCAGTAGCTCTATGACAGAGTTGCGTGTATCTTCAGTCGACGAGAAGAGCAGAGAGACGATGGCGCTGGCTGCCGCGGGCTTATCGAACAAAGCTTGCAGTTGCGCTGGGTCAAAGTCCGACAACCGATCAACCACATCGGTGATAGATTGTGACAGGATCTTGAATCGATCGTTGAAGTGCCGTACTGTCGCAGGAACCTTATCGACGCCAACCTTCATTTGCAGCGGCTCGGTACCAATCAGACTCCGACCAGCAATCAAAAGATGCATTGCAAGGTCCAAATTCTTGGAGTCTATTGCTCTCAGGACCGTCTTCCAAATTCCGCTTGATGACGGTGTTTCCGTGGGAGATGGCTGCTTCGCCTGAATGAGCTGCCTTTCCACGATCAACGACTTCGCCTCGAGCTGGAAAGCATACTGGATCACGGAAAGAGCTAATTGAAGCTCTTCCTCGTGTCCCGGCGTGCTCTTGAAGCGCTTCAGGCTCGACACAAGCAGATGGATGTGCGAAGAAAGCATCTCCAGCATGCCGTTGACAGTAGGCTGTCCGACGAAATCGGCCATGGCTTTGTTCTCTCCCATGCTCTTGAATGCCTGGACCAAGACCTTCATGCCTTGCTTGAAGCAAAAAGCTCTCGACGTCGGCGAGAACTGCTCGGACTGGAAGCGACCGAAGAGGCCATTTGCAAAAGGTCGAACCGCTGGGCCGAGATTGGACATCTTGATGGATGTGAGAAAGGGGTACATCCAGTTGAACGCCGACTCAACATTCTCCACGTCCTCGGGCTTATCCGTCGCGGAAGTGAGAACCTTCTTCAGGGTCGGGCTGTTGAAGACTTGCTCAGCCACATTCGCGATGGAAGGAGTGACCGCATTCATGCCGTCCCAGAAGTCGACGGGCGCCTTCTCGAGCAGCAGCTTCATGGTGGCCACCAGGTCGAAGAAGCCCTCCGACGGCAGGGACAGATGATCGAGCATCAACCTATAGAAGTCGATATCTAAGCTACGAATGTACTCTGTTATGAGTTTCTTATCCATCTTCTCAATTATCAGACGAACGCCACTCCAAAGCAGCGGGACATATGACAAGTCCAGGTTGTTCATCTGGACTTTCGTCATAACGTAGATGAGATGGTCCCGCACAGCCCACTCGAATTCCGATTTCAGCAGGTCGCGCTTAGAAGCTACCCACGACTTGGTCGCCCAGTCGAGACGTTTCGGGTTCTTACTGAACAGGAAACGGGACATAGCAGGTAGGTAGGTCTGGAGTTTTAAGCGCTTCTTCGTCTGTATCAGATCGAACGGCACGTCAAAGTGCTGCTGGAGTTGCGCTTCGTCTCGAATGAAGGCGTCGCAGCTTAATGCCTCGAAGAAAGCATATGTGCACTCGCCAGGGAGAATACGCATCGTCCTGTTCTTCGGCTCTGCACTGCTCAGCAATGTGCTAGCCTGGCCGAGCCCAGAGTGTATGCGATTCAGACATACATCGTCGACTATCTTCAGAAAGTCGTTGATGTTGTCTTCGTCGTACGTGTCGAAGAGCCGTATATTCCACTGCGCACGCGACATGTAGAAGACCCTAACACACACGTCGCAGCTCTTCATTATGTCATCGAACCGGCTGATGATCCATTCCTTGTGTGGTGCCGCCTCGGGGCCGTCGAATGCCAGCATCTCCATCCCCTTGAGGACTTTCCATTTCCGCTCTTCGGCCTCGTGTATCTTGGTTTTGCGGCGCTTGATCTCGGTAGGGTCGGTCTCGGGTGGGTATGCGGCGGTGTCTTCGTCGAAGTATACTTCTCCGTCTTCTCCTACTCGGGGGCAGAAGAAGTGTTGTGTCTCTGGTAGTGCTCGAAGCTCGCTATATGAGGGCCATGGGTCAGACATTGCTTAGAAGGTAGGGCTGGATGTAGACGCCGAAAGCATACAGGAGAGAAGGGGCAGGGGGGTCCCATTAGAAACAATTGCATGCCAACGTGGTGAAGGCAGCGTATAGCTCATCCACTTACCTGATTGTCTCAAGAATTTCCGTCATGGTGTATTACCACAGCCGCCCTTGCGCCGCACACTACCAAGTGCAATTGACCATGCCAGTACTCAGTCCTTTGTAAAGACGCAAAGATGTGCACTCGGCTATCTAGAGAAGCTGCTATCTAATTCGACTGCCCTCAGCGCCTCGTTGGTGATGGAGAAAAGAAGAGAATGATCGTAGGCCGAAGCCTTTATGTATGCAGCAAAGGAGAGTGAAGTATGTAATCGGCTGGAGGTGAGAGAGTGTAGCGGTGTCGGCGCTCGCCCTTTTGTTGCTGAGCGAGGAACGATGAGGGACGTCACAGCCCCAGCTCGGCTTCAAAGAATCACAAACGCGACGCGGTCGTTAGCGCCACACCCACCTGCAGCGCGTGCGTGCATGTGCCTTGCCAAGACCACTTTAACCCCATACATATTTCGCTATCAAACGTCAAGGAGCGGTAAGTTCTAGAGTTTTGCACACACATCAATGATCAAACTCACAACTCTCACCACGATGTAATTCACGAATACGTTGAACACCAGCCAGCAACCCGCCAGCCAGCCAAGATTAAGAGTATCTACACCATCCAGTATCTATCATACCCATCCATCAATCACACTCATTTCCCATACCATGCCCAAAAGGAAAAAAATCCAAAAGAAATGCAAAATGAGGGAATCAGCACAACCCTATAACAACCCAAAAAGAAAGATGTGAAAACGCCTGCTCGCTCCGGCGAATATCCACGAGCTAGTGATGAATGAGAACGCTGCGAAAAAAGGGGAGGACATTTTATGTACACAAAAAACCCAATGAATCAATCAATCCTACCGCTCACCACTCTTCGGACTCCGCGGCGCCCCGGGCATAGGCGGTACATCCCTCGCCTCACCACCCGCCGGCGCATCCTCTCTCGTCAACGTCGCCCTCCTCATCGCATTCCGCAACCGACTCCCCAAATTCGGCACCGTAGACTGATGTCCCAGCCCCATACCCTGCACGCTCTGGCCGTGGAAACTATTCCGACTATGCGCAGACTCCATGCGCGTGAGCAGCGCGGCAGACGTGAAGTCGTTGCTGGCTTCGAAGCTGGGGCGCACGCGGTCCATGGACATGCGTGCGCGGTCGAAGCTGGGTCGTACGCGGTATTCGTTGGAGTTGCGTGCGACGACGGGGGGGAGGCCTTCCATTGAGCGGCGGAAGGTGTAATCGGTACTATTCGATCCGTTTTGGCTGCGGGGATTGTGGGTGGTGGCGGTGGGGGCGACGGAGGGTGGGTATATGGGTCGTGCGTCTTCCTCGACCGGCTCGTTGTTTGCGGGTTTGTATTTTGGCGCGTCGGCGTCGACGGGTTCGTCCTTGGGTATGACCTTTTCTGGTGGTGGGGGGATGTAGCTGGATGTCTGGCGGAGGTAGTCGAATTTCCCTTGTTGTACTTGCTCGCGGATGATGTCTACGTCCAGAGGGAAGTAGATCTTCTGAACGGCCTTGAAGATGAATCGGGGGAGTAGGGCAGCAACGACAGCCACCAGTAGGTAAGCCCAGAAGTTGAGATTACCGTAGACTTCTGCGCCAGACTTGTAGAACTGAGCACTGCTCGTGAACGAAGTGTAGACGCCGGTCCAGAACCAAACGAGAAGAGTACTGATGACGATGATCAGAAGCATGAGCCAGTCCCAGCGGTACGAGTTGTAGAGAACGTAGATGTTGGCGGCGCAGACGGCTGCGGTAGCGGCATAGACACCCATGCGTCTGTACTCGGCAAGATCGAGACCACTTGCGGTCACGAAGATGCCGCCCTCGAAGAGTTCGTAGACGAAGTAGAACGCAATCAGTGATTGGTAGACACCATCAAACATGTACGCCCTGCGGAATGTTAGTGAAGATTCAATACCACACGAGCAACTCCATACCAGAACTTTGGCTGTGTCCACTCCTTGCGTTCTATGCCACGGCGATACAGCTGAGGAACAGCCAGGGACACGCGGTCATCAACGTCCTGATCCAACACACCCATAACGATAACGGGAAGCGATGTAAAGGCAAGATTGAAGAAGATGATGTAAGTGTAGTCGAAGATGTACTGGGAATCGAAGTTGGTGTAGATCTGGTACCAGAAGAGCGCAAAGACCCAGATGATGTTCTGTTCTTGTTAGCTGCAAAGTCGTTGTGAATTAGCTATGTAGCTTACCTTGTAGAAGAAATTGGCAATGGTCTCCGCAAGTCGACGGTACGACCATCGGCCGTGGACAAGCACAAGGCGAGTAAGGAAGCGGAACTGGCCAATCGCGTAATCTGACGACATGACAGCCGCTCGGCCCTCGACACCAGCGATACCAACACCGACATGTGCCTCCTGAATCATAGCAACGTCGTTGGCACCGTCACCGATGGATAGAGTCAAACAGTCCAGGCCAGTCTTGACCATATTCACGACAGCCGCTTTTTGACTGGGACTGACGCGGCAACAGAGAACGGATCGGCACTTTCTGCACAACAGCAGGAACTTCCTCTTGAGCGAGTCATCGAGAGCCAGCTTAAGGGTATCTCCGTCGATGATGATGGCGTGTGTTGGTGGCGGTGGTTCGTGGTCTGTCTGCGCGGCGGCCAGTTCTTCTGCCGAGCCTGTCAAGCCAAAGATCTTGAGCTTCTCGTCAAGCTGCTCTTCGAGTGATGCGATGCTATCGTCGGTCACCTTCAGGATGAGAAGATCCATGTCGTTGTCAAGGAGGTTGCAGGAGAAGCCGATGTTGATAGCTGTCTCCACCTTGTCGCCAGTCAACACCCATAGCTTAATACCAGCTTGACCGAGAAGGGAGATCGATTCCGGAACACCATCTTGAAGGCGGTCTTCGATGGCAGTGCCTCCAATCAACCACAGGTGGTTCTCGATACGGTCAGATACCTCTTCCAATTTCTCTTCACGTCCAATGATGGCATTGGCCGCGATATCGTAGTCCTTGTTCCACTCTTGATATTCTCCTTCGTCGATTTCTCTGTAAGCGATGCACAAAGTTCGCAGGCCTTCTCTGGCAAACATTTCGAGATGTTCACCCGTGCTAGCACGGAGTTGGCGCTGTTCGTTCGGAAGGAGGCGTGAATAGATCATGCTGTCGGCTCCTTTGCAGTAAAGAACGATCTTTCCATCGGGCATCCTGATGATTGCACTCATACGCTTTCTGGTTGAGTTAAACTCGAGGGTGTTGAGCACTTGGTACTGGCGTTCTTTTCCTAGCACATTAAGGATGAGCCTGTCATCTTGCCGTCCGACAAATGTGAATCCGACGTCGCGTGCAGTCGCTACCAGGGCTGCCTCGTCGGGCGATTGAGCTTTGAACTCAATTTTTGGTGGGTCGCCGGGTGTTCGCTCTGTAACGACAGTATGGCAGAGTGCCAATGCAATCATGAAGCTCTCGTTAGCTGCTTGCTGCTCGGCCCCAGATTCGCCAGCGAGATCGTCAACGTAATCAGGCGCGACGAACGTCAAATCGTCGTCCCATAGGTAGGGGTTGTTGTGCAGCTTGCGAATGCCCTCGATCATGCGTACACGATCGCGGGCAATCTGGTCACGAGCGCGTGCGCCCTCCACCTCGACGTCGATGCCCTGCCTACGCTGCATACCCGCCTGGGCCTCTGTGTAGGCTTCTCCGTAGGGGACACCGTTAATCGTGCACTTTTTGAACTCCATGACGTTTTGCGTCAGGGTACCGGTCTTGTCTGAGAAGATGTACTCGACTTGTCCAACATCGTCCGAGATGTTCCATGATTTGGGCGTGCAAGGATAGTCGATCTTCTCGTAGTACATCTGTACGTCACTATAAATGAACAGAGCCTGTAGGGTACGGATAATCTCCAAGGTGATGTACAGCGAGATTGGAACCAAATTCTGGAACAGAATTACACCAGCCAGGAAAGAAATGACACCATCCGTGGCAGGATTGCCGCCATAAGAGCCGAATTCGAATATCGAATGTGAGGTATCATCTCTGGCCCATGTGACTCCAAGCACGATTCCAGAGATAAGACACAGGCCGAAGAGGACGAAGAAATTGTAGACGACGTTCCAATTCAGTTCTTTAGATATCCTGGCGCGCTTGCTGGGTGTGATACCGGAGTTAATCATGATTTTTGTCTCTTCACCAGTGAAGATGACGATGCCCAAGACCCACTCAGTATTGCGCAACTGGCATCCACGGAGAAGGAGGTTGTTGATCGACGCCGGCTCCGTCATTTCGTAGGTCGGCGTCTCGGGGTCTTTTTCATTATGCTGCTGCCACCTGATGGCGGCGCTGTAAGAGTACAGATTCGAATGAGGTCCTTCGCTTTCGATTAAGAATTCGGCGCGCTCGCAGTGCCGGGCGTGTCGCACGTCACGGGTCGAATGGAGGGCGTTCCGGACCTTGAGATTTGTCTCGCCGTCCAAGTTCTTGGTCTCAACGTAGCATGCGCCGTCGTCAGACGACGTTGAAAGAACCAAGATGTCCGCGGGAATTTCCTCGTCGTTGTACAGGCGCACAAAGTCGCCGACCTGTACGTTCTTCCAATGGTCGTTCTTGAACCGCGCCTTCTCTGGGACACTCTTGTACGGATTCATCACGCTGCCCCAGAATCTCTTCTGGGTTGTCCCTTTGGAGTCTGCCCCGCGCACCTTGTCCTTGTCACCAGGCCCGCTCGTGAGCGGAGGAGAAGTACTGGGAGACTGTCCTGGCAGTGGTGACGGGACGGGCGTCATTTGGAACCCTTCCTCAGCGCTGAAGTACGATTCTCTTCGTGTCGCAACCGATGCCCGTCGTGTCTCAATCGAGGGACGCGTCCCGTCGCCGGCAATGCCTTCCTCCTTGCCCTTCGCGCCCTTCTTCTTGTTCGTCGCCTTCTTCATCGCGCGATATGTCGAGATGATGAACTTGGTGCACGCCTTCTTGATCCTGCGCCATAGCGAAATTGTGTCTTCCGCAGTATTGACGTTGTTGAAATCGACCAGTCTGTGAACCGGCGCGTTGTTGAGCTCGTTATCTAGCACGGTTCTCCGCCAGTCTTCGATGCCGTCTTTGATCGCAGTCACGACGATGATGACAATCAGCGGCACGGCGTTGAGCGCTGGATTCGAGGCTCCGAAGATGGAGAAGATCTGTGAGACATGCTCGTCAGCGACCTTCCGGTTGCAGCTCATACGAGACTATACATACACCCAGGATAATAATGAACAAAAAGTAGACGTTGGCGATGTTGTGGAACTGGAACCACAGATTCTTCGGGACGAAACTGAGGGGCGTGTATTTGGCGGTGCGTATCTTGTTCCGCGAGTAGGATGCAATGGGGTGGCCCTCCTCGTCGCGCTCCGTCTGGGGCAGGGGCACGTTGAAGTAGACTCTCCGCCCGTTGTCTGGCTCGTCGCTACCGGCATCAGAACTCTCGGAAAGATGTTCACCCGGCGGCGGCCCGCCCTCCTTGCCCATCGAGTCTCGCTTCTCGCCTGAGCCTATCCTCCGGTGCAGTCTCGCCTTCAGACTCTCACGCTTGTTCTGCGCCTTTGCGCCCGTGGCGCGATGCGTGGCCCACCGGATCCTTTTTTGCGGATGCGACGTTTCCACCTGCTCCATTGCGGGGAGCTCGTCATTGGGGGGTGGTTGCAGCGCCATGTTGCCGTGCTGTCGTGTTGTCGCTCGGGGGTGCTGCGGAGCTTGGATGGCAGCCGGCCTCAGCCGGGAGGGCCTCTACGTTGCGAGCAGGGCCAATTTGGCTGGCAGAGCAGTCACTCGCGCGGTGGGAGGGCTGGTAGGCAGCGGCGGACTGGCGGTGGTGTGTTGGGTGGTGGATGGTGAAGGGGTGAAGCCAGTCTTAGTGTTAGCCAGATGGGCGTTGGTGTTGTTCGGCAAGGCGGATATTATGGGATCCCGGACAGCGAAAGATGTAAAGGTCGTCTGCTGCAACACCAAAACGGGGCGCAGCGTGTGGGCGTGTACGAGGACGTCGGCAGTAAGGTGAGAGACGAATTCACGGCAGCGCAACGGCGTGGGAAGTGGGAAGTGGCGGTGGGCTACCTACAATATCACCAACGCTATGATGCTTTCTTCTCGTTCACATCGCGCTGCTTACGAAGACACACGGATCACGTCCAACTTCCGCCGAAGCTCGCACGAACGCGGCCTTTACTTTACGCGACGCTACTCTGCTAAAGCCCGCCGTGGTCCGCACTTCCAGCCACGGGACTTTGCTTCACTACAGATTCCGTCCGCTTGAGAAGACACGCATTCGCAGTCAGCGGTAACTTACTGCACATGTTGCTCGTTGTGAGCCGCAGTGTCAGCATCGGGGACTACTTCCACACAGCCTGCTGCGACACATTCCGTCAGCAAATGACAGCTGGCCGCTTCGATGGGCGCATGGCTGACTGCTCTCCACGGCGCAGTCAGCAGCGCTTCTAAGCATAGCGACACTTGCCTGGCCTCCATCTGGCAAGTCTTGCGCTACTGTACGTGTCTGACTGCCCTTCTATGGTATCTAGATGAACTCAGAGGTCTCGCCAGGCATTGGCAGTCTCATGGCATCAGAGAAGGCCATTTAGCAGGCTTCATATTAAGTACGGCATACGCAGCATTGCAGATGCCAAATGAGGTGAGCCTCGAGACAGGGGAGGCGGATCTGGCATCTCGGGACCCGGCCGCAGGAGTGCAGACTATGCGAAACACTCGAAACATTGCTGTCCACACTCGACATACCCTCCCTGCGTGCAAGCTGGTTGAACTGGCGTCTTGAGTCTTGACGTGTTGTAGGGCTGAAGTGACGAGTGCGCCGGAAGCCGGTAGGCAGGCAATCCGCTGCACGGTGTCAGTGTCGTTAAGTGGAGTGCAGCATTAGCCCTTCAAGGTTCACGTGTTTTCGCGACGGACCAAATATCGCGCCTCCAATTAGTGATGCCAGAGCGTGCCAAGCAACCACCAACCCCACCATCTCTACAACCGCCTACGCGTGCGGCGACGATAATATGAAGCCGCAGAAGAGGAGCATCAAGGACTTTTTCTCTCCCGTCTCGCGAAGCCAAGACAGCTCCAGCTCGAGAGAAACTCCACAACTGCAAGGTACCCGCTTCCGTTCCTCTCTCCAGCATCAGACATGTAACAGTCCTCGCCCTCCACAGATGCTACCGCTGCGCGTGCCTCGCCATTGGGTGCCGCCTTCGTCTACACGCCCCGAAGCTCGGCGCCCTTGACTATCAATACCCCCTCTGCGCCTCCTCGACCCAGCACAACTGCAACGCCGCATGCGCACACCGCAGCCAAAGCGACCAGTCCCGATGCTCTGCCGCCCGTTGCCTCACAGACCTCAGCAAACTCTGGCGCTAGCAAGAGAGTTGTTTCCAACGGCGAGCAAGTCGTCCTCAATTCAGACTCGGACGATGATTCGCTGCCTGACCTGGACTGGGGCGCATATGCCGCGACCACCAAGCAAGTCGCGCCTACTCGCTCGAGACGCATAACAGCGTACGATGAGTACGGCGATGACGCGCTTCGCAAGCCAGAGAAGAAGGCCAGGAAATCGAAGAAGGCTTCTGAACATGTCTTCGAAAGTGCACTCAAGAACATGGAGTCTGAGCAGCTGATCGAGACACACAAAGCTGGTCTGGCTCGTGAGGAAGAGGAAGACGCCCAATTCGTGTTCAACGAGGATACGTTGGGACAGGCGATAAAAAATGACGATGATCCTGAGCAGGCGCATCGGCTGTTTCTGGCAATGCAGCGGACAAACGCTGTACAAGCGGAGAGCGTGTTCCACTTCTTCCGAGATACTTCAGATTCGATAGCGGTCCAGTCAAAGTTCCCGGTTGGGTGCTTGCCTCAACACCGCCGGACATCCAGCTTTCGTGGTGCGCATATCCCACTTCCCATAGTCGTATATTCACTGACATGCCCAAGATCCGTCTGCACGGGACCAAGCTTTCCTCACTGGCTTCGCGCGCCAGGTATTCCGATTTCAAGAGCTTCCTGAAGAATTGGCGTCGTGGATGATTGACAGAAGTGAGAACACGTTCACGTTGAACTCACCATAACTGACACCGGTAGTCTCTCTCGACCAAAGCGATGCATTGAACACAACATACCTTGAAATCCTAGAGGTCAGTGAATACATCCCCGGCAACAGCCATATACTCATCATGACCAGGCGCATCATGAACACCTTCACACACTGCTGGATCATAACAGACTAGATGCCATATTCAACATACTAGGAGGCGACGTGAAGACCCTTAATTCGGATGCTCAATTGGTTCCATCCTTCGATGTTCAATCCACGACTCCCTACCCTCTACCGCCTTCGTTGAGATCTACCGCAAGATTACTGGGAAGAGCAGCACCCTGGTAAGCATAGTGTCTAGGTCTCAATCCTGAGCTAACCATGGCAGGCTAAACAACAAAGCAAGAAGTCATGCTTTCTACCTGCTCTGCCACGTGTGCATGGACGACCGTGTCGTGTCTGATCCCGACATCTTGGGTGCCGTCCAAGACGCCATAGAAGCAACACTTTGCAACTTCACCGACAACTATAAGCTGGTCCAGGGCGTAGGGAGCCCCACACTCGAGGATGACATTCCGTCTCTAATTGCCTCACAGCTCAGCGATGTGCTTCCACGGCTGCTTTCGCGTGTCACTCATCCTGTCTTACAACGAGATCTCGTGTGCGCACTGCCATCGAGCTCTCCCATGACTGCCTACCTCCGACGACACATCGCACTGGCGTTCATACTGCATCCCACGGTACTGCACGTGGCTCTCGCCGATCCTGACCTGCCAAAGATCCTACACAAGCATCTGGAAACTTCCCCGGAATTCCACATCAACAAGAAAACCGACTACGGCTCTTTAGCAGCGCGCATGACACTACTTGATATTGCAGTCGGTCCAGGGCTCCTCACAGTCCCATATCAGCCACTCGTCAACCCATCACCATCACAAGGCGGCTCTTCACCTGTCATGGCGCCTGTCCCCGCAGCATCCGAGTTGAAGGCCTTCAACCGCGAAATAGATGCTCTCGTTCTCCACATCAAGATGCTCGGCAATAGCATTGTCGAAGCAGGAGCTGTAGTTGATCTAAGCATCCTGGAAGCTAAGGACAGTGTCGAGCGACTTTGCGCTCGACTCGAGCACGCTGTTCGTATCGGCGGCAAGAAGTCGCATAATGTGTTTGGTAGCGATGACGAAGATAAGCAGCTCAAGGTCACGGATATTTTCCGCAGGGCGGCTGCGAATGCGCGGAAAACTGCGCCTGTTTCGGTGGGTGGTATTTTTGATGAGGAGGATGATGGGGTGGATGTTGACGGTGGTGCGGTTGCGGCGCAGTTTGCATCGGAGGTTGCGAGGTAGGAACAGCGGCTTCGGGGAGTGTAGACTTTACATATAGCAGTTCAGCAGCGCAGAGAGGTTATCGCGAGCGCACGAGTATTTATCTGCAAAATCATCATCAAGCTGTTGACAACACACTCCTTACTCCCTCCCACCCAACATCCACATCCCAATTCCAGTCCTACCACTCCACCGGACTCTGCTTACCTATCACATCCCATCCCCCATCCCCCATCTGCATCACATGCCATCAAGCCCTCATCTCGCGTAAACCCTTAGCCTCGGAACCACCTGAAAGCGCAACTACGCCAAGGCGTTCTAGAAAAGGAAATACGACGGTGTGCTGCGACGTTATCCCTGCTTGTTGACATTGTCACGCTGCAGATGCAGGGTGGGTGAGATTGAGATTGAGGGCGCAGGGGGATGGGTGCTGGGCTGGATGTTTTGATTTTTGGGAGGATGGGGTGGGTGTTTTGGAGGAGAATGAGCGTGAGGGCAGGGGAAGGCTGAAAGTAAGTATCTCATGCGTGTCAGTGTGGGTGATATACATGACTCGTGCGTGATTTTCAGCCCATGTTGAGCATTGCATTGACAGACAGCTGTGCAGTCGTACATACTACCTAAACAACAACGCTCGAGATTCTACAGTCTCGCCTTTTGGAGGGTTGTATTTTGGTTTTGAAGAAGTAGCGACCGGATTGCCGACTTCCACATCCAGTCGTTCGTTTCAAGTTCCAACCAAGTGCCGCGTGCCGAGAGAACGGTTTGCGAATGTGTGTCTGGACCCTGACTCTTCAAAGGCCGCCACGATACTTTTTTGACAGCTGTAGTGGAAAGTTATTGTTGTGTAGGTACATGCAGCAGCGGGGAGTGTGTGCTTGTTTTTTGTCTTCGCGGAAGAAATGTGAAGAGATGTTTGCTAGAGGAATAGCTTTAGGGTCGCGCATTTGGATGTGAAGGGGTTTATTTCTATACGGGGTGGGTGTCTAATGTAATGCTAATGATGCCAAATGAAAATATGTGTGTGTTGTCAGCACCGCTGAATTTTGAAGCTCATTATTACAAAGTCAGTATTCTACATCCGTCGTCCTCAAATCCCTCGGGTGAACTCCCTCTATTCTCAGGACATATTCCCTTCATAACTCACTAGCTCGTGAGAAATGCCCCATATCGAGCATACACGCACTCTTGCCGTCCGCTCTTAAAAACCACCGCCATTCTTCTCGTCGATATGGCGGTAGCGCTCTTGCTCCATCCTGTACTTCAGTACCATGGCAACACACAGAATGAGAATGACATCTACGCCGACGATGCCAAACGCGGCCGTGAAGATCCGGTCGAGATACTTGTTGGCGGCGGACGAAAACTTGCCGATGCAGCCACCCTTCTGCGCAGCAACAAGGGTGTTTACACAAGTGGCATCCTGGACGAATGGAGGCGTGGTCGAATTCATGAAGCCGCAGCAGTCAAACTGCACTTTGTCAGCATGACTGCATATGATCCCCCACGTGGACTGATGTTGAGCGTAGCGCTGACGGGAGCCTACTCACTTTCTGCTGCAGAAGACTCTGAATCTGCGGTGTCTCGCGTCCCCAGAGACCGCTAAGGTGGCGACGCGTCTCGAGGGTTTCTACCCAGATTGCGAGACCCAAGCCGAGCGTGAAGGTCGCACAGATAGCTAACAGCCAGCCTTGCGTGCGTAGCCACCCTCGATTTGTTGGGAGGAACAGTGCTGGGAGCGAAAGCAGGAATGTGGCGAAGACGAAGATTGCGTTCACAACACCAGCTACACGGTTGTTAGTACTCGTCATTGATGTACCGTTGGTATCCAGTATCGCGTGTCACGAAAGAGCGCCACAGTGGTGCCGCAATATCGACGACTCGACATCCACCCAGAGAGTCGTACCTGTCAATGGACACTGGCCTAGCAAAACATTCTGGGTCACATTATCCAGCGTTGGCGACGCACGCAGCGACTTCTCCGATATCAGAGAGAATCCCAGGAGTAACCCTCCACATCCGGCAAATATGAAGTCCATGGCGACGAACACCATCATGAGCTTGGTAGGCATCGTGGCGTTATTCGTGCGCCTGAGCGCGTGTTGCAAGGAAGGAAAGGACGTTGACTGGAGACTTGTGATAGAGGGAGAAAAGAATGGAAGAGCGCAGTTGGAGACGGCCGGCGTGCTCAGAGCTGAGTCGATCAAGACGCGAATGCAAATATTAGATACAGGGAAACGAAGAGGTGTTGAAAGAGAGGCGGCAGAGACAGCGAGAGGAATTCACATGGCTTTGGAGCATTGAGCGTCTGGCAAATGCGCGAGACGACCCGCGTTTCGGTGGTGTGTCGCAGCTTGGGCGAATCATGTCGCAGGAAGCCGTGGTGGTTCGACATTTGGCGCGGCATCCACCGTAGCGCCGAACCACGAAGTCATACACTGGAGGGTAACGAGCTGATCATCGTGGATACGATTTTTGGAGTCGGTGTTAAGGTGAAGTTCGACTTCCGGTCACGGCTGGTGAGCATTTCAAGGTTGTGCTGCAGGCACGGGGTGTTGGTGGCTGCAGATGCGCTGCAGCGGAGGCGAGGCGAGGCCGAAGAAGGAAGGCGGTAAGGGCCCGCGGCTGCCTCTTTCCACCCATTCACTTCAGCAGCAAAGAACATATTATTACTAAGCGTGCAGTATGCTGATTTCTACTCGCATGGTCGCGCATTTGATGCCACAATGCAGCGAAGGTCGCCGTGGTTGTCTTCCACGTGAGAACGCAAGATATTCAGCGCCGTTAATCCTTGTCCGATCGTGAAGAACTGCTGCTAAAGTAGCTGCTGATATAAGACGCTAGCGAGAAGAGGGACTGGATCGACCCACCACAGCGCCACTGATTGGTGGAAAGCTGCCTGGCACATGAGGGAGAGGGTGGAGGACAGACGAGCGGCTGTTTCTCTGAGTGAACTTGACACTGCGAGTGTGGACATAGGCACGGTTCCACGGCGTACAGGTTACAGTAGTCGTTGGTGCAGAGTACACAGATGATAGCGACTGCAAAACCATCAGTCTCCACGGCAAACGCACGCGAGATCTGCGGGTTCGACTCAGTGAAGACGCGAGCAGGGGCTCATCAAGCGCAATCCCGCCCCAAGACTTGAGTGTGCCCATGCAGCCTGGGACCGCTAACAAGCCATAGACGGCCTCTCTTAAGAACCGTTTGGCCTTCGCCATTTCTAGGTGCCGCCAAACCTCCTCGAGACATTACAGCTCCTCGAAACTGCTTGCACCACTCTCACCCTGCGTCAGTTGCCCGCGCATCGCTGCCTCATCCGTAGCCAAGCCCTCACAAGCTCCCGCCCACCTAAGCCGCTTTACCACGGGTCTGAGGTGTGCAGGCGAGCAAAAAGGTACGTCCAGTGTCTTCAGGTTGCCGGTGCGCACTCGATCAATCACGGTGCCAATGTCCACCCCAGCCTCTCGGCATTAGCGTGGTTTTCGCGCTGTGCAACGGCCGAGCGCGCCTTCCTTGCATTCCTGCTCAAAGGGTCACTCCGCCCACATCTTGCCTTTTCCCAGCAAGCGCGCCTGCCTTTCCTCTTTCGCTTTTACAGCCCCAGGCCTAACACGTCCAACAGCTACAAACACCGGCCACCATAAGCAGTTAGCACCTAACTCCACAGCCAATCTTCATTCACACACCACCATGGCGTCTGAAATCACCTCCCACGACCAGGACCAGTCGCCTTCACTGCACGACGACGGCAACGGCATCGGCCTCGGCGATGGCAGCCGCGGTACTAAGCGCCAGCGCGCTGCACAGGACGACGACGACGATGACGACGATAAGCCTGGCCGCGAGCGTAGAAAGATCGAGATCAAGTTCATCCAGGACAAGTCGCGTCGGCACATTACCTTCTCCAAGCGCAAGGCCGGCATCATGAAGAAGGTACGTCACTGCTACTTGGTTTGCAGCGCAGCGCATCCCCATCTGTACTGCACCGCGCAAGAACCATGGCTAATTCCATGTCGCAGGCATATGAACTCTCCGTCCTGACAGGCACGCAAGTGCTGCTTCTTGTTGTCTCGGAGACTGGCTTGGTCTACACCTTCACCACCCCCAAGCTGCAGCCGCTGGTCACCAAGCCCGAGGGCAAGAACCTCATCCAGGTACGTTGCACGCAAGCACCAGTATCACTTCGCATGACTAACGCTCATTTTATAGGCCTGCCTCAATGCGCCTGAGCCCTCAAGCGGCGACGCGAACGGCGTCGAAGATAACACCGTCGACTCGCCCGAAGACAACCACGCCCAGGTTGCGCCTGGCCAACCGCGCGGTATGCCGCCCAACAACAACGCCATGCCTCAAGCATACATGACCCCCGAGGCTGCGCTCCACTACCAGAGCTACCTCCAGCAGCAGCAACAGACGAACCAGTACCCCATGGCCCAGCAGGGCATGGCACGCCATCCTGGAGGCCACTACCCCCAGGACCAGAAGCTGGGATAAGTACAACACAGGCGAACCTGTACGCAGGTCGAGCTTTGGGAGGCGCACAGTCTTGGACACGATACCCTCTAATGGTCAAAAGTAATGCAGTGCAGCTCGTCGAGCATGCTCTGGGTGTATGGTGCGTACGTGTGTATGGATGTCAATTGAAGGTATGGGAATACTCGATACGGGAAGCAATGTTGGAAGCCATGCGATTGCACTCCGGGTGGACGATTGTACGTCTTAACGTGGGCATCTGGCGCGGTGTGGTGTTTTCTTTGTCTTAGCTGTTCACTTCTCTCACTCCCAACATGTCTATCGTCTGCCAGATCCTGTAGTCTCACTCACTACCAGCAGTATCGGTACGAAAGAATGCAGTACAATAACTTTCCAACTTCGATGTGTCGTGCGCCGCTATTGCCATCTCAGTCTAGCAAGTCTGGGCATATTCGCCGATTCGAGCAGGTGTAGCTTCCTCTTCTGGAGAAAGTCGCCACTTTCGAACACCAGACCCACAGAACAATGAACGTCTTCGACTGTGCGATGTGATCCTCACCAAGAAAACTAAACAAGTACGACGTTATCGGCTGAATGCTGCGACTGCAAATCGCAAATTGTGAGCAGACAGTGTACGCGTACCGCGCATTTGATGCCACCGCGCCCAGCGATTTTGCTCCAACCATGACCGGAACACCATCACCAACGCCAAGAATGTGACGTTGCGCCAGACTCGGGCTGCCGGCCGGCCGGGCTGTTACCACGGCCATGCTTCTGTGTATCGCGCAAATTGCGGCTGCAATACATACTGCGAATATCATCCAGAGCAATCGGCATTTACCTAGGACAGACGTACCATAGCACAATGCTGTCAAACCTGCGCTATACACACACATTGACCATCCGAAAAGACATGAGACATGAGCTTTTTACGATTTTCAGAGCCCAAGACCATCGCAGACCTTCTCTACGAGTGCTCGGGACATCGAGTCCTTGGAAGTACCAAAGCGGACCCAAGCATTCTACGTGTCACCGCGTGATCACGCCGGACCGCGAAAGGTGTCGTACATGGCCGCAGCTGGTGATACATCAGCATCCGGGCTTGAGCCACCTACTACGTTGGAAACGGCGCCGAGGGATGTCGAGTCTTGCGTACAGCTTGAGGGTGCGCAGGAAACGCCACAGTTTTGCGAGGCTGTGTGATTGTGTTGAAGCACATTTACAGGATTCGAATCTGGAAAAGAAACGCGGAGTCTGAATGATAGTTGGCTGATTGAGTTGGGTCGAGACTCTGGGTTTGAAAGGTATGTGGTGACTTTCGACTGGCGTGAGCTGGCCACTTCAGCGATTCTAAGATTACATCATGGATCCGCCTCGCAAGATTTCATCAACGATACACGGACGGCTGCTTGCTGCTGCTGCAGGGTCACGACATTGCTGTCGTGCAATACGAAGGAATCACGTTCCGTACCCCTCATATGCATGCTGTGGTTGCTTGTTTCTAGGCGGAAGCACACGACAGAACCTACTGGCTGCTGTCACTTCAGCAAGCCAAGAATCTCGCCATCGACTGTGAGTATACCCACCAACTTTGCTTGACATTCATGGTTGTGCTTACGATACTGCAGCTTCCACGGCATACCTGATCTTAGGATGCGGGTATCTCCCGGCCGTTTCACCCCTTCAAAGCTTTCCCCGCATGTGCATCACCCGCCTCAAGCTTTCCCCTGAAGTTTGGAGCGCGTGCATGTTCAGAGCAAACATCGCACAATTGGACACTTGCCCAAGAAGTGTTCATCTGATCTATTCCTCAACGACTGCAATGCAAGAATATCTGCAATGACACTTATGCCGACCGTACGAGGTGGTTCACGGCCTCGATCTGCGCCAGACCCGGGAATCTGGGTACGGAACGGCCTCATATCACGTATATGGCATAGTGCGCAATGCTCTCTGCGCCGTCCAAACTACCGAGTGAATCAAAGCCATTCCTCTTGAAAGACCGCAGAGTATACCATGGCAATGCATATCCAAGGAAACAACCACCCCGCTAGACTTGAGCGCGCCTATGAAAACCGAATCAACAGAAGTGACGGCGCCCATCATCATGTACCTCTTTAGCCTCAGCTCACTGTCATTTGCTATCTCTTATCTCGCACAACCCCCATGCTCACGGCCTTTTCAGAATCAGTGTCCCCTTGATCGTTTCGTCGAGCTATAGATAAGCTCCAGAGTTCCTACAATGTTGGCTTGGCGAGTTACCAAGCTTCACGCCAAGTGTGTAGTTTGCAGTAAGGAGGTCCGTTTGCAAGGACCGCATTCACATTCTAGTGGTGCTTGAAACTTAGTCTCTGAAACGCGTTACACTCTGGAACTTCCTTCATACCATGGATATCACAAAAGAAAAGCACTTGACGCCAGTGGTCTCCGATGATGTCGAGGCGCGGAAAGGGTCAATCGACGCTGATGCCCTCAAGCTGGCGGAAATGGGTGAGCAACCCTCAAGATAGCGAGTGCATGTGACACACAAAGCTGACATTTTAACTCCAACGATAGGCTACACCCAGGACATGCGGCGGAACTACAGTGTCTGGTCTGTCCTTGGAGTAGGCTTCTCGCTCACCAATTCCTGGTTCGGCATATCAGCAGCTCTAATTACTGGTATCAATTCGGGAGGTCCTTTGCTCATCATATATGGCAGTGCGTCAAGTTCGCAGTAAATACCCTTAGGACGTACCACACACGCTAAGATTTGAGATTAGTTATGGGCATTGCACTGATCTCGATTTGTGTTGGTGTCACTCTTAGCGAATTGGTATCAGCGATGCCGAATGCGGGAGGGCAGTACTTCTGGGCAAACGAGTTGGCTCCGAAGAAATGGGCGAATGTTGCGAGTTATCTGACTGGGTGGATTGCATGGTGGGGGTCTATGTTCACGAGCGCCTCTGTTGCACTTGCTATGGGGAGTGCGGTGGTGGGCTGTTATCAGCTCAGCCATCCCGACCTGTAAGTATCTTCATCCCCATGATTGCTAGAATTCACAAATGAGCTGACCCACTATAGCGTGATCAAATCATGGCACGTATTCCTCGCATACCAGCTCTCAAACATCTTCTGCTTCTTCTTCAACTGCTACGGCAAGACACTCCCCCTAGTCGCCACAACCACGCTATGGACATCCCTCCTCTCATTCTTCGTCATCATCATCACAGTCCCATCCGTCGCGCCAACACACCAAGACGCAAAATTCGTCTTTGCCACATTCATCAACAACACCGGCTGGCAACAAGGCGGCATCGCATTCATCGTAGGCCTCGTCAACACAAACTGGAGCTTCGCATGCCTCGACTGCGCCACGCATCTAGCAGAGGAAATCCATCGCCCTGAGAAAGTGATCCCAATCGCCATCATGGGTACTGTGGGAATCGGCTTCGTGACGAGCTGGTCCTTCTCCATTGCCATGTTCTTCAGTATTGTGGGCGACTTTGCGGATATTGGAGCGACTGCGACGCTGGTGCCTATTCTGGAAGTGTTCTACCAGGCGCTGGGGAATAAGGCTGGTGCGCTTGTGCTTGAAAGTCTGATTATTGCGACTGGTATGGGATGCTTGGTTGCGAGTCACACGTGGCAGAGTCGGCTGTGCTGGAGCTTTGCGCGTGATAGAGGGCTGCCTGCGCATCGCTGGCTGTCCAAGGTACATCCGACGCTTGATGTGCCCTTCAACGCACATTTACTCAGTTGCATCGGTGTAGCCATCATGGGCTGCATGTACCTCGCCTCATTAACGGCATTCAACTCGTGAGTCTAGCCTATACGCCCACTAAAAGAATTGAGAAAAGCTAATCACGCGTAGTATGATCACAGCATGCATCGTACTAATGTACCTCAGCTACGCCATACCCGTCATCTGCCTGCTCATCCGCGGTCGCTCAAACATCAAACACGGACCCTTCTGGCTCGGAAACTTCGGCCTGTTTTCGAACATTGTGCTGCTTCTATGGACGTTGTTCACGCTGGTTATGTACTCGTTCCCGTATGCTAAGCCTGTTGCGCCGAGTAACATGAACTGTGAGTTCATGGCGTTTGATCTTGGGCATGGGATGTTATGCTGATATCGCGCGTAGATGTCTGCGTTGTGTATGCTGTTGTTGCGATTGCAACGGGCGTTGATTGGATTTCTAGAGGAAGGAAGAGCTTTAGGGGTGTTGGTGAGCGGAAGGGCGATGTGGGTGCTATTACGCACACTATCGTCGACGTTCCGGGTGGAGGTAAGCTCTGAATTGGGTACTGCGTTTTGTGGCATACGAGAGAACCTACTAGATTGTCCGGCAAATTGGAACAGTGGTAGCTACATCTAGGTGTCGTCAATGTTGTGTCCTACGTTATCATACTATAGCGCTGTGGAGGTAGTTTGATGTTCACTCGAATGCAATGTCCTTCACTAAGTCACCTTCACAATGTCAGCAAACTCAACCTACGTTCAACTCGCCCTTCACCACGAATTACCTTATATAACCACAATGGCAGCAGATCTCGGCCACCTCATCCACGCACAACGACACTTTGACGTCTACTTGGTCCCTCCCACACATGTCCCGTCCCACTCTTATCCCGTCCCCCGAAAAGCACAATCCCACACAATGTGCCAACTCCAACAAACAACCTATACCTGCGGCCACCAGCGCAAAACCCTCCTCCAAGCATGCGCCTTCGCCCAACACCTCGTCGCGACGCCCACCAAGCGCGCACCCTCCTTCTGCATCAACGGACTCGCCATCCAGCAAACAGCCCTCTCTTTCAATCTCTGCGGCCGAAGCGACAAAGACACCGAGCCTTGCGCGGAAATTCCACAACTAACGACTCTTTACGAGAGCCAAGTTGAAGTGCGCAAGGAGTGGGACGCGTATGTGCAGCGCGCGCGTAGCGTCGCTGTGTGCATGAATGCCCGCGACGAGCCGGACTGTAATTGGTGGCAAGTCGCGAAAGAGCTAAAAGATGCGGGCGAGTTGAAGCGAAGGTATGAGGTGGTGAGGTGCGAGACGTTGCCGGCTTGTCTTGCGCGTGTTGATGCGCTTCTTGTGGAGACGTCGGAGCAGGTTTGGAGTGCAGCTATGCGAGTCGTCAGCACACTCATCCATCGCACGTATTCGGACACCTCGTCTGATTCGCAAACGAATTCAGATCTAGACTCCCGTCCGGGCGGTGACACTGAAGATGTGCTAACATGTCATGCCCAGACGTGCCATGAGCTGCGCCTACATATCCGCAAAGAGCTACACACTCTTGAACACTACGCAGTCCTTGCGTGTCTGGATGGTATTGGTTGGCGCTTATCTGATGATGGGGACGAGGAGTTGATGGAGGCAGTCAAGGGTCGTGATGTGAAGCCGCTGAATGGTGGGAATGAGAGCTGGAATGAGCGGTGAATGCGGGTGTATTTGGCGGGTGGGAAGGTGGAGTGGGTTGATAGGTTGGATGTGGCGGAGTAAGTGTCGTGATGCTTGGACGAGAGACGTGTGCGAGCATGCTAACTTGTACTAAGGCATGTGGTGTTGAAGTGAAGTAGTCAGTGTATTGGCGAAAATGTCTGAAGGCTTAGAATAAGGTCCGTCCCTCGGTCATGGGACGCACCCTGTGGTGGGACGGACTGCAGGTACTTTGAGATTGAGCGACTCTGATCCTCCGAGCGCATCAGATCAATCTACAACCTTCTGTCAATAGCTTCTTCGCCTACCATAGACCACTATCGTCTCTTGGGATACAAAAATTACAGCAGCGTTGACGCCTGCGCCCCTGATGCAGTAGAGCATTCTATTGTGCCGGGATTGAGGCCTACGCTGCACCGCGCTGCATCCGCGTCAAAACCCCTTCAAATTGACAGACTGGCTTTATCTGGACCTGATAAGATTGCTACAGGAGCGCGAAGTCCTTCAGCCTTGTGGCGATCGTCGCGCGCTTGTTTTTGCAACCTGATTGCAAGAACCCGTCACGGCATATACAAGAGGTTCGAAGTTGGGATGAGTGTGACAAGGCTAAAGAAACCGGGCGTCGATGCTCAGACGCTTCTCCTGCCAAAGGCCTGGGAGGCAATGTGCTAGTATTTGGGTCCTCTAAGAAGCCTGGCAACTGCCCAGGTTGTGCCCAGGTGGGTAGGATGGAGAACTATGAGCTGCGGACCCTGCTGACATTCATCGTTGAAGTGATCTCCAGCGCCGCAACCAGTGTCCAAACAGAACCAGGGGAATGGCACTCAGAAGGAAGAGAAACAGTCGGTGGCTGGAAAGAGCGCGAGAACAGAGCATGCGTGAACTGTTCATAGTTTTTACTGTACACAACGTCAGCCATTTGCAGCTTAGCCAAGGAATCGAGCATACCCTCTAACTTCACATCTCGGAGAGCCTCTTCTACAGTCGTATATTCTTGCGTCCAACATTTCCTTATCGTGTTCCGGAATGTGGAAACGTTTTGTAATCAGGATAGCGACCCTCGGAGAAAACTGCAAATACTTGTTCATCAGATAGGTCTTTGTATGGTGCTGAGCCAGTCATGATCTCATAAACAGTAGAGCCAAGGGCAAACAGTTCAGTCCGCGCAGAGATATCTTCGTGAGAGAGTTCGTGGCTGGTCTCATAACAGCTTAGTGGTGGAAGGCCATCGATAGCTGAGCCGCTGAAATCACCGAGCTTGACATCGAGATTCTGATCCAGGAAAACATTGTTGCACGATATGTCGCCATGCAATACATTTTTTGAATGAACATAACGCACGGTGTCGAAAAGTTGTTCCACCCAACGAAACTTCAGAGGAAGCGAGATCTGTCCCTGCCTCGCAACATATTGTCTAATAGATGTCTGTTCCGCAAATTGCAAGATGATGCCATTTCCCAGGACACCAAAATATTCAATAATGCCGCTGTGGTCGTACCCAAGACGATGATAGACGGCCGTCTCCCGCTCGAGGAATTGCAATTTTGTCGGCTTGAAGAACTTGACGACGGCATCAAGACGAACAACAAGGGCTGTGATGCCTGCACCAACAAGATCCTTGCGGCCTAGGCCAAGTGGCCATTTTATGCCAAAGTCCGGCATCTTTCTATGCTGTCTAGATGGATTTGTCTAGCGCTCGCTCAAGATGATATAGCGCCTGCTGTAATCGATTTGGACGGAAGGGAGATGGCGTCGGTCGGGAAGGAAATTCGACGTTGTATGAGCAGAACGGTGATGATACGTTGAGAGGACGAGTCAAATTGAAACGTGTCAGAGAGGCGATAGAAGGGCGCACCGCACAAT
>Ga0265780_10001334_pt1 | contig 34981 bp, 31 predicted proteins | sample P1T30metagenome_FD_192432 | JGI IMG/M metagenome (GOLD analysis project Ga0265780, IMG submission 192432) | Plant litter microbial communities from East Loma Ridge, Irvine, California - P1 T30 | ecosystem: Environmental > Terrestrial > Plant litter > Unclassified | place: USA: California...
CAAAAGCTGAAAAGCCGCAAACATCTTCAAATCTTTTTCGGTGATGCCAGGAGCTGGACGAAGTAGGGAACGGAGTCAGTCATCAAGTGTTGAACTAACTGCTTCCACCTCGACCACCACCCCCACCAGTGCCACGACCTCTTCCTCTACCACCCCTTCCGCGACCGCGATTATATCCACGTCCACGACCACGTCCTTGATTTTGGCCTTGGGCTTGATTCTGCGGCGGCACTTCCCCTCTGGCCCAGCGATCGCCCTCGTTCCTAAGATCCTTCCATCGCTCATCCAGCGCTCTTATCCCTCCAGAATCCTTGCGCACCCTGTCCTGGACTGCATACGATGTCACATCGCCCTGAACCAGCAATTGCATGCCTAGGCCTTCTTCCGTGCCTTGCTCGTACATACCCAGGTTGAGGGCATCGCCTCGCGGGTCGTACGAGGTTTGGATATCGACCGCACCGGAATCCGGAAATCGGGTCTGGCACCGGGACAGCAAAGGGTCAGGATACTGGTCTGCTATGGAATGGAATGTCAAGCTTTGCACTGTGCCTTCGAGACCGGCATACAAATTGGTAGACGTGGACGAGGGTATGGACAGACTGTAGACTGGCGAGTCTTGTCCGCCCCGCGAGTAGTCTTCTCGGTAAGCATTGCGCCTTGGCCGAATACGCGGATTGAGATACAAGTTCCAACCACCAGAGACTGTACTTGAGGGGTATTTCGAATTCTTGACGATCGCATTATAGGCGTTGTCATGACTCGGAGCTTGCTTCTTTGGCTTTGGGCTCGATGGTAAATGGAAAGACTGGTACGCATGCGATCCTGCCAAGCGCAAATCAAAGACTTTGATCATGCTGTGCATCGAGACACCAACTACGATCCGCTCGAGGCCTTGCATAGCGAGTGAGTAAACGGAAGAGTCGTTTGTTGGGTCCCAAAACATGGCCTCGAAGCTACGCGGCGAGCGCACGTCGTGCAACCGAGTGATGCCGTCATAGCCTCCAGAGAGGAATACATTTCCCACATCAAAGCCGCACTGCGCCGTACCATGGACTGGTAGTATGGGGTAGACAGATGTGTTGCGTGATGTGTTGTTATCCAATTGCGATCCTGTCCCAGACCTGGATTCCAGGTTGAAGGTGCGAAGAGGCTGAGACAAGAAGCCATTAGGTGTAACATCGTACATGTGGATAGGCTCGTTGGACGGACCCAGTCCAACAGCTACCTTGTCCTTGGACAGAAATTCGCATGACCAGATTCGCCCTTTAGCGCCCGGCGGGATCGGTACAGTTTCCGCAAGTGGTTCGATGAGTTCTTGGGTTGTCGAGCTGTGTCTGATCGGGTACAGGGCCAAGGCTGTATCTCCGAGGCTTGCAGCTAACATTGGTCTCGCCGATGAAGAGAGAGAGACTGATCCTACCGCCCTGGCCCCGGTGTCGTATCCTTGTTCCCGAGTCTCGTGTTGTTGCGCATCCCAGCTCAACAGTGACAAGCGACCCGAAGCTGTACCAAAGACGAGTTGCTCAAAATCCTCACTGCGTTGGTCTGGTCGCAGGAGCTTCATACTGGTTATGTCATCCCGTCCTTCAAAGCTTTCAGGTATCTTGTACGCCCACCACGTACTGCCATGACCGAAAGTATCGATGGTTTTTGTAGAGTCCTCATCGGATCTTTCATCTTCTCGTGCGGCTCTTGCAGACGTCGCTGTTTCTTTAACTCTCATAATAATCTGTGTGCCGGCAGACCATGACAGACACTCTCTGCGAGAATCCCATGCCCCGAAGGTTTCTTCATAGCTATCAATGCTGGGCTGGTAACCCATAGTTTGGCCCCGCGGACCTCGCCATTTGATCTTTTGCCATGTGTTGATACTGGTAGTCAGCACCGAAGGCTCCAAGTACCTCGCAATAAAGCCTTTGCGAGTCCAATTGCGATACAGAGTAGTCAGGCCATGGACCGCATTCCGAGCATCGGGGTCTAGCCCTCCAAGCCTGAATCGTCCTTTTAGATAGGCTTTCCAGCCATCCAGCTTTGCAAAGTCGGACAAGCGTCGGCTTGCTACAGACAGGTTGAGCACATCTCGAGGGTGCTCAAGATGGCTGGTGATCAATGAGAGGATCTCATTGGGTAAAGTGTGGAGGGTGGCCATACCGGATGTCGGTCGATCACCTCAACGCACGCTTGGGTAAAGTAAATTGTGTTCAGAGTTGTTGTTCGATTTCCATGGCTCTCGAGACATCTACCCGTGTTTAGTAGACGCAGCGGACATGTTGATGGTAGACTGATATTTGGGTGACTCTTCAACCATGACGACAGAAGATTTGCGCTGTGGCGTCGCACCAGCCACAGCACTAGCCCTATCGATGTCGAGGAGTCAGAAACATGCCCTGTTCGAACGAAATGCGGCTCTGTCAAGCATGATCAGTCATAGCTGCATGCATCAAGACCGTCAACGGAATCATGGGCGGCTAGTCAAATGTTGTTGTTGTGTCTTCCAAGGCCGTCGTCGCTCCGCCCCTTGCGCGCACGCTCCAGGGTTCTCAGCACGTGCGCGATCACCTGGAAGCTCCCGCCCGACCTCGGGAGGTCACGACGCCAGCACTTGTCGAGACTCGAGGATCAATGCGATAGATCGTCACCTGTCGTTTCAATTCACTCTCATCAAGGCCTTAGACTGTCCGTTCACCGCAGCAGTAGTTGTTAGGGCCGCGCTTCACCACGCACAGCCACGCCAATTTGACATGGGTGTGCTGCTAAGTGCCCGAGACGGTCGCAACTTTCGGTGGTGATCTGCTTATTACAAGCCTGCAGCACCCGGGATTCGATATTGGAAGCGTCGGCAACTCTCCCGTGGCGGCCCTACTGGCGGCAACACTAATACTGCCTCTCCCTACAGTAAGTAGCCCGTTCCTCGCTCAAGCACTCGCACACGACCCTGAACGTTCACCGTCGCGTCGCATTGCGACTCCTGTATTTGCAATGGAAGACGCGCAGCCCAACGAGAAGGTCGTGTATGCGCTTCAGAGCGCCGTCGCGACAAACATGAAGCGACTGCGCGACAGCATCGACGGTCTACGCCAGATACACAACCGCTTGAAGGACAATAACGGCACCTCCATCAATCTCATCGCGCAGTTGACCGCTCTCAAATCCAACCTTGCAAACATGCACGACTGGCTCAGTCATGCGCTGTCGGATATGCATCCCCAATTGCTATCCGACTTGGACGTCCTGATGACCTCGTGCGGTATGCTGATGCGGCACTTGGACGCCTTGGTCAAGAACCTCAAGCAGCCGGATCATGTTCCTCTCGATTATGCGACCCGAGTGAAGTATGCTGTTGGTAGCCGATCCATGGAGCGCTTGCGGAAGGTTGCGCAAGGACAGACTGAAGCTGTTACACTCCTTCTAGCTGCCTGTAAATGGTGAGCTTTGAAGCTTCCGTCACCAAGTCACGAATCCTAACTCCGACAGTCATGCAATGGCGCAGCGCAAGATACTGCTTTACAAGTCGCGCCAGATCCGATCACGTGATGCCAACCAGCTCAAGATTCTAACGCGCTCATGGAAGGTCGACGGAGGGTGCATGAGGGTCTTGACGCAAGCATCAGCCATGATCCAATGGTTCAGATATTTGTATTACGTGAAGCTGATGCGAAAGGAGCCGGTACACGAGCCCACGGAGGAGGATTACGAAATCGCCGCTGCGAACACACGTTCCGATGCAATAGATCGCGCGCTGCAACAAGACGCCACCACTCTTCGCCGGGAGACCAAGCTGATCATGATGGGTGACCGCGACAGTGGCAAGGAATTGCTCATGAACCAGATGAAAGTTCTGTATGCGGAGGGATATTACCCTGTCGAAGAGCGCAAAAAATACGTCTACGCCGTACGCTCGACTGTCCGCCTGCTTGTGCATGCCATCATCGACCTGCTAAAGGATACCGGCATCAGCCTTCCGAGCGACCTCAATCAGCACTTTGCGATACTGCTACATGAGGTGGAGACAGTTACTCTGCCCACAATAAGTGCAGAAGCTGTCGAAGCCGTTCAGACCATATGGACATGCCCAGAGTTCTCCAAGCTTTTCGTCCAGAATTTTGAGATCGACTTTCCGCAATACGCACCGTACTTTGCCCAAGAGATAGAGAGGATAGCTGACGATGATTACCTGCCCACCGAAGCCGACATGATGCGCCTCAATCAGTCGTTCGGTGGCATAAAAGAGCTGCGCTTCAATTGGGACGAGCTCGACATCCATCTATTCAACGTCACTGGGTGCGTAATCGTATCGCGTAGACTTGATATGTGCTAATATTATACCTAGACAATACTTCTCCGGTAACTTCCGCAAGCGCTGGCACCATCAGCTTGATGGCGCGACGTCGCTCGTGTGCACCATTGACGTCTCACGTTACGACAAGCCTTATCTTGGGCAATCTACGGAGTCCCAGCTCCTCGAAGACATTGCAAACTTCGAACTATGGGCAGCTTCAGAAAAGTTTGCAAACTCATCGATCATCTTGCTTCTCAACAACTTTACCCGCTTCCGAGAGAAGCTTCCCTTCTCCCCACTCGAAACCTTCTTCTCGGACTACGTACCTGGCGAAGAGGACCCTGAAACATCTGCGCGTCAATACATCCTGAAGCGTTTCAAGGATGTGAACAGGAACCACCTGTCAATATATTCTTTCTGGGTCGATCTCGATTTGAGCGACAACACCCATCTATACGCTGCGCTCAAGAAGACACTACAGCACATTCAGCAGCGCAAAGCGAGAGAGGAGGTCTGGAACGCGAGCAACAATACCATCGTTTCGAATACTCGATCGTCCACAGGATTGGCGGGTAAGCTTATACTTAGCCGCCGTCGCAGCGCCGCCTCGCCAGAGAAGAGATCTGGAACAAGTGGGTCTGAGGTCATCAGCTCTGTGCAGAGTGACAAGACGGGATAATAACGCCTGCTCGTGTCAAGCACTATCTTCTCCTTTGCGGTGTGCTATCCGGCCTAGTTCGGCAATGTTTTCCCTTCGAGTATGGAAACGAGAGGTGTTGAGGTTATAAGGGTGCTCCTTGTACAATCTCGGGCATTATATACGGCAGGATGACGATCGGATCGACAGCATTTGCGGTTGGCTTTGGCCTCTTTTCGGCGTTCCGGATGCGAAGATACCATATTGCGGTTATTTCCTTTGTCAGTTCTCTTTCTGCGATACATGCATGCCAAAGGCGCTATGGTTGTCTAAAGCAGACACGAATGCAGCAAGCACATCAGAAGCACACCTCCACATTACAGATTTAGCAACATAAAGCTAGACGTCGAATAAACAGACGCAGCACGAAAAGCGATGCACACAGGCTTTATTGTTTCTTATCCTCGTATCATGTTTTATTTTCCCCAGTCAGCCCCGGATTCCTTCTTCCTCCCCAGCGTGTCTTTTTCCGCACCCTGCTCAGCACTAGCGCCTCCTCCATATACTCATGCCCCGGACGCCACATACTTCACAATGACTCGGACCTGTCAACAACCCAATTCTCGGGCTCCAAAAGTCTGGTAGCACGCACGCGGTGTGGGTAGTCTGGGGACAACGTGGGGACCCCGCAATCAGGAAAAGGGCTACCAGAGACTAGGATGCAGCGTTGCTGATCTCCCGTGACGCAAGTATGCGATGGTGATACAAAGTGTGGGATATTTGTCCCACTGTGGAGCGAAGAAGAAATAGCTGCTGCGTGCATCCAGTGGTTGTACCTGTACTGCACGTCGCCCGTTTGAGCTAAATTTGCGAAGCCGATACACGCTCACTCTCACTTTACTTCCCGGCCATCACCTTTATCAACCTTGAGAGCACCGATAAAACTTCAAACTTGACAGCCACGGTCTAGTTTCCCGACCGCCATGGAGAAATCCAATCCATACACAGAGCGCATCGAAACCGTCACAACATCCTCTCCAGCAATGAGCGATGCTGAGAAACAACACCACGACGACGCAGTCGGTGCGAACCTTGAACTAGACGAAAGCTCTCTGCCACCAGGCTACTTCACATCCAGATTCTTATCGGCACAATGGCAGCAATCGGACTTGGACTGATGGCAGGAGTTGGTACGTACTTTTGATCAGGATGCGCAAGGTATCGAAGCCATACTAACATCAATCGCTATTCTAGCTGCCTTTGGCTACGCAGCCCCCATCCTACCTCTCATAAACGCAGACATCGGGCCTGTAAGTTCTCTCCCTAAATCCTCAGATGCAAACCTCATCCTCAAACATTCCCCATTCTCCATCTGATCTAACCCTAACTAACTCCTCCTCCCTCAGGACCCAAACATAGTCTGGGTCGCCCTCTCCTACACCCTCACCTCCGCGGTAACCCTCACCATCATCGGCCGGATATCCGACATCTTCGGGCGCCGCTGGGTCTTCGTCTCGGGCTCTGTGCTCGGCGTACTCGGCGCCATAATCTGCGCAACCGCACACTCCATCCCCGCGCTGATCGTCGGCACCACAATCATGGGCATCGCCGCCGCGACGCAGCTCTCCTACTTCTACGTCATGGGCGAGCTGGTACCCATGAAATACCGGCTCGCGGGCAATGCATTCTGCTATCTATTCTGCATTCCGGGGAGCGGCGTCGCGCCGGTGATTAGCACGAGTTTCATCGAGTATTGGCCCGGCGTTGGGTGGAGGGGCTGTTATTACGTCCTGATAGGGATCCAGGCTGCGAGTTGTGCGTGCTGGGTGCTGTTCTACCACCCGCCTACGTTCAGCATGAAACACGGTAGAGACGCGAGTGTGCGGCGGTATATCAAGCACTTTGACTACGCCGGCACCGCGCTGTATACCGGCGGCTTGCTGGTCTTCATGATGGGCCTGAATTGGGGCGGCAGCGTGTATGCCTGGTCCTCGGGATACGTGATTGGGACGATTGTAGCAGGCTTGGTTGCGCTGGTTGCCTTCGTCTTGTACGAGTGCTATGTGGATTTGAAAGAGCCGTTGGTGCCGATGCACATCTTCAGCAATTATTCCTGGAACGCGTCGGTTATACTGACAGGGCTTGGGGCCAGCGTGTACTACGCCTTCGCGATTGTCTGGCCGAGTATGGTTGCGGTGCTGGTGAGTCGTTCTTTACACTTCACTCTGTTTGAATGTGGGACGGATGGAACTAACTGAGATACAGTACTCCGACGGCGGCGCCATGAACTCCGCCTGGCTCTCCTCCCTCGTCGGGCTCTGTATCACCCTAGGCCAAATCGTTGGCGGCTTCTCCGGCAAGAAAATCGGATATCTGAAATGGCAATGCGTCGTCGGCATCACCTTGGGCGCGATATGTTTCGGCAGCATGGCCACATGCGGTGTGGGCACCATGGCGCGCGCCGCAACACTCCTGTCCTTTGGCGTCTTCTTCGTCGGCTGGACTGAAGGCGGTACGTCCCACCCTCCCCCTTCACCGTTTTGCATACTAACACATCCAAAGCTGCGATAACAATCGTCACGCTCGCTGCAAAAGACCAATTCGCACTCGGCACCGCCTCGGGCGTAGCAGGCTCCATCCGCTTTTTGATCTCCTCCATCGCCGCCACAGTCTACACCGTGATCCTGTCCAACCGCCTCACCTCCACAATCGCCTCTCAAGTCCCTCCCGCACTGCTCGCCGCGGGCCTGCCGTCAACTTCCATCCCCGCCTTCATCGCAGCCTTCGCGTTGGGACCAACAGCATTCCCCTCCATCGCCGGCGTAACGCCCGAGATCATCGCCGCGGGCAGTGCTGCGTACAAGCAAGCCAATGCAGACGCATACCGCACGGTGTTTCTGAGCAACATTGCCTTCTCGGGCGTGGCGATTGTGTGTAGTTTGCTGCTGCCGGACGTGGATCATTTGTTGACGGGGCAGGTGGCTACGACGCTGCATCGGGGGCGGGATGAGGATGTTGTTGCCGGGGAGAAGGAGTGATTGGGGTAGACGTTGAGTGCTGGTGTTTGTAAATGGGAGAAATAGACATGTATGCTTGTCGAGCATTATGCCAGTGGAGCATATTCGCTGTGATTTCTGGTGATCAAATGTGCCTCGTCAGAATAATGAATCTTGGCCGAAGATTTTTCTGCAAATTATTCTTTCAGTGACTGGCGTTGGTGGGAAATTTCGTGGACGTCTCTGGCTTGGAATTAATCTTGTAGGAAATGCTTGTCTTCGTGCTGTCTTCACCATGTACGAATGAACACCATTCACTACGCGTGACAAATTGCGTTCGCTGCGTTTCACCAGCATGCGAGGCAGCCGCGAAGAGCAGTTCTAAACGAACGCCGTAGGCCTATACCTGTACAGAAGAGGTGAAGCAGACGAGGTCTGAGAATCCATGCTAGTGCAACTAGAGCACCAGCGATTAGTACTCTACCCACAACAACATCAAATCCACGCACAAATCTTCACAACAGAACAGTCTAGAGTGTAGCATAGATATTCATTCCATCATCAATCATCCCATTTCCCCCTATAATCTTTCTCATCGAAGAAAAGAACAAAATCTTTATCCCCCGGCACAAAAAAACACCGCCAACCTCTCCCAATCAACATACACACGCAAACTAAATGCCTCGCCGCGTACAGCGAAGGGCTAGGTAGATAAGAATAAATATGGTTCTGCATATCCGCTCGGACCTGCCCCTCTCTGACTCGCGTCCTATCCATAGATGATATCTCGCAAATCGTGAAAGCAGCGAGCCTGCCATTCGTCCAGGGGAAATGCTTGCTCGCAATAAAAGAAGATGTGAGGTGCCCAAGGTGTATTGTCGCCCAAAACAAGTATAAAAAACGCCGGTACCCATGCCCATGTATCCCAGACGCGCAGAATGCAACGTATCCTTTATCGTTGACAGAAAAGTTCAATTTCGCCAAGTTGGCCGCCGCCGGGGTTCATGTCTCGTTGCTGCTCCTTCCAATTCTCAAATGCTTCTTGCACGTCATCGTCGCATTGTATGCTGACGTAGGTATTTTCGCTGTCGAGGTATTTGAGCTTGACTTGGCCCGAGCCTAAGGAGACTGATGTCGATCGCTGAAGTTTCGCATCGATTCGGTCCTTTAGTGATTGGAAGCTAATGTTTGTGCTGACGACCAAGACCATTGTACTGCCAGCTGACGGACAATGCACCTTGACCTTCAATTGTGTAGGTATATTCGAGTCCTGTTGAGATAGTGGTGGCGACATATTCCTAGAGTCCATGGATGCTGGAGTCAAAGTACCTTGACTTCGCTCGAACGACGAAGCTGGGGTCATCGTGCGTGGCAGGGACGGTGCATAGTTGGGAGCTCGTAGTTGCGGAGCTCCGTGGTAGTCGGTGTTAGCTAGCTCAGCAGCAGTGCGTTGCTGGATAAGGCGGTCTCGCTGGATTGCTGGGGACTGGGTAGCAGCCCGTGGCGGCGGCTGACTGGCCGGGGATTTATTCTGGCTCCTATTTATGATCGCTGCATTGTAGGCGTAATGTGTTGGGAAAGGTGGGACTTCCGGTACTGGTGGTTGTGGTGGACCATTTGATCTCCTGCCGTTTGGATTCAGATTTGAATTTATGTCGGGGCTACTAGCCGCCCTCAACCGGCCCTGGGAAGACATGGCTTGGGGTGGAAGCGAAGGCCGGCTGCGTGCGGGTGCGTACTGTGCTGATCCTTCTCTTGCGCCATTCCGGGTCTGTGCAGGCGCTGTGTAACGGTTGTTCTCTTCGTGATTATAGTTGTTCGGCGGTTGCTGCCGTGGAAAGGGGAAGGTACCCGCGGAAGCTGAGCTTGTCCTGGCATTAGAATAGGTTGACATGGGCGTCTCGGCCGTGGGCGAAAAGTACGACTCCTGATTGCCGCCAGATTGCAGTTGCTGGGTGCGCAGGCTCAGTGGAGGGCCTGCACCACCCATGGGGAAGCGGGGCGGTGGTTCGCTTTCGCCAGTTGTCGATCGAGACCGTATGGACGCTGCCGAACTGTTCTGCATATTTCTATAACTGTCCCTTGGGTAGACGGTAAGCGGGTCGACATCTTCCTCATCGTCGTCTGCCTCATCCTCGCGGTACGGATTCTCCAGGACCTGGTCGCGCATATATGCAAATTGGGTATCTGATGGTTTCGAAGCCGTGGTGCTTGCGCTTGCCCGGGCCTGGTCCTTCCATACGCGTCGCTGCATGTCGACCTGAGTCGCCCACTGCTTCATTTCTGCCTCGGTCGGGAAGCGTATGATGAAATTTTCGATGCCAGGGTCGCCTTTCCAGAATATTTGGCATGTGTACGAGCCTGCATGGTCAGATTTGGCGCCGCGGCATGTAAAGTCTTGGCTTACCTGGTTTTTGCAGAGAGATGGTTTCGGTGACATTCTGCATGAAGATGCGGCCCTTGAGCTGCAGCTTCGGCTTTCCGTCTTTGGTGACGAGCGTCCTTGTAGACATTTTGTTCTTGGGCTTGTTGACGTTAATCTCCTTGCAGCAGAGCAGGATCATCTCGAAGAGGTAGATCTTGTACTCGCGCTCCTCGTTCTTCGAGGACATGCTCTCGCCCTTGAGCACCGTGTACTGTCCATAGAGGAGCAGATCGCCGAATCCTTCAATCCGGTGGCCTTTCCAGTCCTCGACGAGCGTCTTCAGCTCTTCTACAGCCTCGACACGCTCCTCGCGGGCGATGGCATCATTGGTGCCCTCGAGGACGGAAGATGCCGCTTCGATGCCGCGGGAGATGTCGTCACGGCGCCCTTCGTCCAGGTCACCCTTGTCGCGCAATTGCTGTCCGCTAATTAGCACTATATCTGAAGCACCCGGGTGCGCATCCATACCGAAAGCAAGAGTGGGTATTTGGTGAGCCGTTGAAACGGTTTCAGAAGGAACGACGTGAGCAGCGTCGGAGATTCGACCATCTGGCGCATCTCGGGAGATCCTCCCGTCTCCTTGAGCTTCTCAAACTCGCGCATCGCAATCTGCTCGCATTTCTTCTGATTGGCAATGTATGGCTCGTAGACCTTGAAGGCCTCCTTGTAGAGCACAAATAGATTGCCCCAGTTCTGCTCCTCGGGCGGCTGGGCGTTGGTCTGCTCGACGCGGATGAGGAAGCGGCGCTGGAAGTCGAGCAGGGCGTTGAGGTTCAGGAAGATGTCGTGCACCTGGTCGCCGCTGATGACGCCCTTTTCCTCGACGAGCTTCTTGAACTCCTGCAGCAGCTCGAGGTGCTGGACGTAGGTGCGCTCCGTCTTGACGAGCTCGTCGATGATGTGCTCGCGCTGAGTGCGCTTGGTGGTGGAGGCGAGGTCGCCGATGGAGGCCTGGGCGGCGTCGATTTTGCCCATGGCGACAAGCGAGTCCAGCACGCGATTGACGACGTTGGTGACCTGTCTCATTAGCCTGGGGGCGGGCGGGGGGTCGCACAGCGGGGGGTCTCACCTTCACGAAGCCAGTCGTGTCGTCGCCGTACAGGTCGCCGAGGATGAAGCAGCTCTCCTGGGGGATGCCGAGCTCGCCGACGCAGCTCTGGATGAAGCGGTAGGTGGCCATCTTCTCGTTCTTCTTCAGGCTCTTCTCGTCCGTCTTGGAGTTGGGGATGCTCAGCAGGGTGCGGGGCTCGAGGGCGTTGTACAGCTCCATCAGCGGGTAGCCCCTCCGGAAGGTCCTCCACAGCAGGGTCACGGGATCCGCATCGTCGTCGGCCTTGTCCTCCTCCTCGGCCATCCACTCCTTGAAGCCGGGGATCAGGCGCAGGCGCATCTGCAGCTGCAGACAGCGCTGGAACAGCGAGGTGTCCTTGTCGGCGCGCTTGTTGAGGACATTGTCGCTCGCCTCGACGGGGCCGCCATTGACGGGGGTGCTGCTGGCGAAGTTGGGCGGCGGCTGGCCCCCAAACAGCGTGCTCGTCGACGTGGCCTGGGTGCTCTGGGTGTCGCGGGCGCTGCTGTGCGAGTAGCTCGAGTACTGGCTCTGGTAGCTCTGGTGGGACATGAGGGCGGGCGGCCCGGTGGTGCTGGCGATGCGGTTGTGGGCAGCGGCGGCGTGGGCGTGGGCGGCGGCGGACTGGGAGACGACTTGGTGAGAAGTGTGAGCGCGCACCAAGCCCGAGTGGAAAGCCAATCCTCCTTCCATGCTAGTTCTTCATCTCCTTGCAGTGCAGGATAGGATAGGCAAGAGCGAGTCCAAGCGCTAATCGCTAGGCAGGGTCTCCACCGCAGACCTCGCGGGCGGGCCAGGCCAGATTATGCACGCGTCGGACGGCGATGCCAGGCGCTGCAGACAGACGGCGGAAGCGCGATGCACGATGCACGATGCACGATGCACGATGCACGATGGCACAGCAGGCGGCTTATGTACGGGAGCTGGCTGCGGGAGAGGCGACGGCGACAGTGTGGTTGCAGAGCGATGCCGCTGGCCCTCCAAGCAGACATGTCAATAGGGGCGTTTCATCCATCGTCGGGCTGCATCACGTGACGAGCCTTACTGTTCATGCCTGACGTTTAGCCGTCTCCATTCACCACGGTCCGAGAGGGACGGCGCGTGGGCCTGCGCTGTTTGCCGTCCACTACAGCTCTCTCGAGCTCTGCGCCTCCTGCTTGGTCGCACAATTCCCGCTGCGCTGCCCGTGACCTCCTCCATGTTACGATGCAACGTCTATTCGCCTTGTTCAGTCCCGATTTCGGCTGCGATCGCCATGAACATCACAATCAACCTCGCCCCCAATCACCTCACCTTTGCCAACGACCTCACCGCTCCTTGCATCGTCAGCGCGCTGGACCCCATCGAGCAGCATGTATTGGCCGCCGCGACGGAGCAGCTGAGGTCGTCTGATCAACGGCGCTTGCAGGACGAGCTCCGACGAGGTACCTAATAGTCGCCGTGTTCTGACTTTATACTACGAGTTCCTCCGGCATGCCTTTCCCTTTGCTAGTGACCTTGAAGACGTTGGACCATGTTGCAGCTTGCAATAGCTGGCTGAATGCTGCCGACAATATGCCATAAAGTGGGCAATATAGCGACAGAGTGCCATCGGAGCGCATGAAACTCGAGCCTGCTCAGACGTGCACATGCAAAGAGCGCACTTGTTTCAATGCCCAATACCACACTGACTGGTGAAGACTTGAGGAGCACAAAGACATGCAGGTGCAGTACCGACGTCCCGTCTACTCTCCACATGTCTTGTCTGTCTTAGCCCTGTCCGCTACCGCTAGCGACAGATGGTGTCGTGAGCTGGGGTCCACATTGGCGCTCGGACGGTCTCTAGGCGGAAGGGACGACAACCACATGCTGCTCGAACCTCAATCTCGAGGCTCAATCACGTCACCACCGCGACCTGCCCCAGACTCTGCGCACCCCCAAAGTAATCGCTCACACTGCCTTTTGCCCTGCCATCATCTGCGCGCGCCTTGCCATTCTCACCCACATGACCTGAACTCGCGACCCGCAGGCAACAGGGCGAACACCCTAGAGTCCATGACCACGCCCATATAATTCTTCCCCCACGCCTGCTTCTTCCGCACCACGTCAACCCCGCTGCAACCCAACATGGCCGGCCCACTTGGGAGCCCTCCTGCCCAGTTCTCCGGGCCGCCGTACATGCATCCTTTCCGCCCCGCTTCCTCGATGAGCGCAAACAGATTCGACGAAGGATACTCCGAGGAGACACGCAGCCAGAGTGGGAACGACATGGTCATGATGGGCGATTCGCGGCTGGCTGACGATGGGATCCAGCCTGACTCGCCATTCACCCTGCCCGACTGGGTCATGGCCTTGAGCGAGGGCGAGCGAAGTGGTGGGTAGTACTGCCCTAGTTCCCGTGTCTCATGCTAACGATTCCCAGAATTTGCATACGCCATCCTACGGTCATTACGGACCTCGTCAATATCAGAAATCGTGCAAAAGCTGAACCCGCTGCTCCACCTCGATCCCGTACTGCATCTCCCGCCCGAAATTACGTTCCAAATCTTATCATATCTCAATCCAGAGACATTGTTGCGCTCGTCGACGCTCTCCCGCGCATGGCGGAACCGCGTTTTGGACAGCCCGCTGTGGAAGCTGTTATTCCGCCTGGAGGGATGGAACAGCAACTTTACACAAGTGCGCGCATTCGAGGAAGAGCAAAAGCAGCGACGTGTCGAGGGCAAGGAAAAGGAGCGTAAAACGCGACCACGCGCCCCCGAAGACGTGGAATACGACAAGCCCTCGAGCAAGAAGCGTGCGCGAGAGCGACAACTGTTCGGCGATGGCCCATCAGGAAACAGCATACCCGAATCTGCAGACGGCAGCTCCTCCTGGAGCGAGCAACATGGACTCGTCGAGGCAGATGGCAGTCCCACGGTTCGGGCAGAAGATCGCATGGAGGGCCTCTCTTTCGACAGTCTCTCGCCCGTTGAGACACAGGAGCGAAAATTAATTACTGCCGGGAGCTCATCAGCGGCTGACTTCGATCTGTCGGGGGTACCAGTACAGCCTTCATTATTACTGCCTGGGTTGGAGCCCAGAATCAACTGGCAATATCTGTACAAGCAAAAGCGACGGCTCGAGGACAACTGGAATGCTGGTCGATTCTCAAATTTCCAGCTCCCACATCCTAACCACCCAGACGAAGCTCATACCGAGTGCGTGTACACGATACAGTACTCGGGGAAATACCTGGTCAGTGGTAGCAGAGATCGGACCATCAGGGTCTGGAATCTCGACACCCAACGCCTAATTCATAAACCACTCACGGGTCACGAGGCTTCGGTTTTGTGTTTGCAGTTTGACGAGCGGCCTGGGCAAGATGTCATCATCTCTGGAGGCTCCGACTGCAGAATCATTCTTTGGCGATTCTCTACTGGGCGCATCATCAAGGAGATTGAGAAGGCGCATTCCGAGTCTGTCTTGAACCTGAAGTTCGACGACCGGTACTTGGTCACCTGCTCAAAAGACAAGACGATCAAAGTGTGGAATCGCACGGAGATCATGCCTACCGATGACACCTATCCTTCATCAACACTGAAGTCCGCAGCAAAATTTCCGTCATACATCATTAACATGCAAGAATACGTTGAGAGTCAGCATCTGTACATGAAGCCCTTGCTTCCGTACAGTCTCATCATGACTCTAGAAGGTCACGGTGCAGCTGTAAATGCTATCCAAATTCTGGGTGGAAACATAGTATCAGCATCGGGAGACCGCAGTGTCAAAGTATGGAATGTTCGGACAGGCGCTTGCATACGGACCTTCTCGGGTCACAGCAAGGGTATTGCCTGTGTGCAGTTTGATGGCCGTCGGATCGTCAGTGGCAGTTCGGACGAAACCGTGCGCATATTCGACCAAGCAACGGGGGCCGAAGTTGCCTGTTTACAGGGCCACACAAGCCTGGTTCGTACTGTGCAGGCTCAGTTCGGCGATCTCCCAGGCAATGAAGAAGAGCTTGAGTCACAGGCACGAGCGGTAGACCGGAACTTTTTCGATGCGCAGAATAGGGGTCTCGTCTCAAATATTCTTAGCAAGAACCAGCGGCGAGCTCGGAACGCAGGGTCAAGAGATCCGAAGGCTATATTTGCCTATGGTGCAAAGCTTCCACCTGGCGGGGGTGGGAGTAAGTGGGCCCGCATTGTTTCCGGCTCCTACGACGAGACCGTCATCATATGGAAACGCGGACCTGATGGAGCATGGCAAAAGGCACAAACCTTGTACCAGAACGAAGCCGTTAGGAACGCAGGAGGTCGACCTAGGCGACCCGCCGTTCTCCCACAAGCAAATGCTGCTCCAGCAAACCAGAACCAGCCGCAGAACAACCAGCCACAGGCTCAAGCTGCGCCTCAAAACAACTTCCAAGCTCTCGCCCAGCAGGCACAGGCACAAGCGCAGGCAGCACAGAATCTCGCCCAACAAGCACAAGCGCTTCATGCAGCTTCGCAGGCCGCGCATGGCACTAACGCCAATGTCACGACTACCACCACAAACACGACCACGGCACCCACAGCGGCTGCTCAAGCGGCCGCAAATCCTGCACAACCAGCTGCACCAGCTGCACAAGGCGCAGCACCACATCATCACCACCATGGACATCATCACCACCATCCGCATCCCCTTGCTGGCCCACTGAACAACCAGGGCACCAATTCGCGCGTGTTCAAGCTTCAATTTGACGCACGTAGGATCATCTGCTGTAGCCAAGATCCGACGATTGTCGGCTGGGACTTTGCACACAACGACAAGGATATTATCCTTGCGAGCCAGTTCTTTAGCGATTCGTTCTAGAACAGGAGCACTTTGGCGTAGGGCCGTGGCATTTTGGGGAGTTTCCATATTACGCAAGTCTTCTACGTTGGGAGCGCAAAGGGCATATTCAAGGCGCGGTTTTATTATTGTTTGTGCATTTCTGTCCGTCGCGGGCGTGCGAGAAAGGAAGGGATATTGGGCGATGTGGGAAAATGAATGCATAGTAGGGCACGGGAATGAATTCAAATGAACGATGTATTATTTTCTAAAGGATGGCTAGCAGGTTGAGATGCTTTGACGAACGCGTTTTACGGCCATGACACCTTCAACATGACGGCATGAACAATCTATAAAAAAAAATTCAAGGAGTCAGCTTGCACAGCTCACGTCACGAAGCCATGTCCAGTATCAAAACGAAACGAAATTTGGCGGCGTGCACAAGCTTCTCCGTCACCAGCTGCACCATATCACATCACATCAACGTCAGCCTCACCTTCTCTCCTCAGCTTACACACTTCCCATCCCCCTCTCTCTCATTTCCAGCAAACCTCGCCGCCCACCCCCCACGTCGTCACAATAAGCCTGGCCGCGGCGTAGCGCTGACGCTCCACCCAACACCGGCAGGCGCGGGAACCGGCGCGTCAGCGATCCAGAGGGGGCGCGGAAAGTCTGGCGGCGTGTGCGAATCGGACGCGGGTTTATCTTCACTGTGAGTGGAATGGATGGGTTTGTACGTGGGTAAGGGTGCGTTTTGAGAGAGTGGTGGGGGATGGTGGGGATGTGGGTCACGTGGGTGCACGTGAGAAGATTGGAGGGTCGAGGCTTGGCGCGAGAGCGGAGTGGGCGCGAGTGCAGGTGGTGGTTACTGTAGGCGGTGGTCGGTCAGCGATGCGTGTCAGATGGGTCATTTAGCCTTGTGGACATGGGTGGGGATTGCGTCGGGGTTTGAGGAGCTGATGTGAGGAGGGGCATTTGAATGCTCTGTTTGGTTGTTTTGCTGCTGATGTTGGTTGGAGTAATGATGCATCAGTGTGCTGGGATATTGGTATTCCATCATGTCCTCCAGTTATGGAAGGTATGTCGGTGGCGCCGGAGTACTAGTGCGGGCGTGGAGAAAGGGGTGCAGACTCCGGAAGGGTAGAAGACTGACAAACAGCGTTCGTCCGGTCCATGTTGTTTATTATGGGGTGCAGTCGTGTAAAGAGCAGTCGGGAGTCGGAACTGGCGCACCCGCAGCAACCGGAAAGGGGGCTATCAGACATGGATACGAATGCTTACGCTATGATGTGGAAATAGAAGGCGCGGATATCTTTAGATGCTTGCGCTGCCGGGCGTGATACGGCACTTGAGAAGCACCGGTGGGACACGTCGCGTACTTGCAACTACAGCAGCAGCGCAATGCAACGATAATTTTTCTCCAAAGCAAGTTGATGCACTTTATATACTTAGGTTGCAGTAATAAAAGCTTAAGAATTAGTCATCTTACTTTTACTGTTGCTGTACAGATCAGATTGTCATGTTTGCCAAGCCCTCAGTGTCCCACCGGTGGTGATTTTGTGCGGTAAGGCTGAGTGCAAGGTGGTGGTCGTCGGCACCGGAGCCTGGGTGCATCCGCAGACGCTAAGACGCAGAGGCAAGAACAGGCGGGAGATGGTGACATGCCACGAATTGCACGCCGCCCTGACGGGCCCATGCTCCCACTCCCCAGAATGCCCCTTGGATTTCGAGGTGCGTTCTTCGTCCGCAACCGGAATGCCTGGGGTTTTGAAGGCCGAATTGCATCTCTGGTCCTCTGGATACGCGCATTGCACTGGATGTGAATGGGCGCCCTGCAGAATGGCGACAGAATCAAGTCACCACCATCGGCCCGTTGGACGTGGACGCCAAACAACAGGCAAACAGCACTTCGTACAGCCTCGCCCGAGAGTGGCCACGCGGTGGGAGATTGCATGTCGAGTGTCCAATTACACCTAGCGAGTCGTCTTGGACTTCCTCGGATCAGATCAGCTCGCTACGGTGCACAGGAGACAAGCCGGCTGATATCGCCAATCCTCGGCGGCCTCACAGAGACATGTGCGCGGGACCACAGCGTACAGTGCTCACGACCCCGAGTTCCGGTAGCTGGGGACCATGGCAGCACACGCTGCATCGCCATGGAACATGAGAGAGCCGCACGACGGCAAGGCGCCCAGCAAATGTCAGTTGCAGCTCGGACCGCAAAGTTCACGATTCACCATGAGTCGAACCGGGGGGCATCGCATACATGCGGTGCTGATTGGTGCGTATACATTCTCGGTAGCGTACACACCGTATCCGACTTGCCGCATCAGGCCACGCCATAGACGCAAGCGAGCTCCAGCGCCCGGACAGCAGGCCATCCGCCTGCCGTCGCAACGCAGGCCAAGCCCTCTGTCCGCCGCCGCTGGACCAAATTCCTTCCTTGGGGCGGCCAGGCCGTAGTGGACTAGCTGCCTGCTCCTACATTTACCGGACCTCGCGCCCCTCGTTTATGATAGCTGTCACCTGTGCCCTTTCTCGACTTCCCTTGCTTGTATCAAACATTTAATACTTTTCTTGCTTTTCTTCTAGTCGCATTTCCCCGGATAGCACCGACAATAAGCTAGTGGCGATAGCTTATAAGACATGGCCAACCCCCCATCTAACCAGTCGCACACTTCCGAATATGAACGGGAGATTTCAGATTCCGACGCTTCGACCATAGCACCAAACGGCGACGGATCACTACACAGCAAGAGGCACGACGCACGCAGACAATCCTACCGCAGCGCCAATGAAATCGAACAAGAGGCCCAGGAGACAGCTGCAAGGGAGGAACAAGTCCATCAGCTGGCTAGGAGATTGACTACCCAAAGTCAAGCTACCGCCGCTGGCCAAAACCCATTCCATGCGCCCCCGGGTTCAGCTCTCGACCCTAATGGAGAGAACTTCAATGCTCGCGCCTGGACCAAAGCCATGCTCAACATGCAGCTCGAGGACGAGAACGCTGGCCCTACCAGGACAGCCGGTGTATCGTTCCGCAACCTCAACGTCCACGGATTTGGTGCCGAGACCGATTACCAAAAGAGTGTTGGCAACATCTGGCTCGAGGGACCGGGGTTGTTCAAGCGCCTGAGGGGAGACAAGGGCCGCAAGATCGACATCTTGCAGAACTGTGATGGCCTTGTTGAGGCCGGCGAGATGCTCGTTGTCTTGGGTCCTCCTGGTTCCGGTTGCTCCACCTTCTTGAAAACCATCACCGGCGAGACGCACGGTTTCTTCGTGGACAAGGAGTCGCACATCAACTACCAAGGTGTCAGCCCAGAGTTGATGAATAAGAACTACCGAGGTGAAGCTATTTACACCGCTGAAGTTGATGTTCATTTCCCGCAAATGACTGTTGGCGAGACACTTTACTTTGCTGCGCAGGCTCGTCGCCCACGTAACATCCCTGGTGGCGTCAGTGTCAAGCAATACGCCGAGCACCAGCGTGATGTCATCATGGCCCTCTACGGCATTTCCCATACTCTCAACACTCGTGTAGGCAACGACTTCATCCGCGGTGTGTCTGGTGGAGAGCGAAAGCGAGTAACTATTGCAGAGGCCTCGCTCAGCAGAGCGCCGCTCCAGGCTTGGGACAACTCCACACGTGGTCTCGATTCAGCCAACGCCATCGAGTTCTGCAAGACACTTCGCATGGAAACCGAGATCAGCGGTACCACAGCCTGCGTTGCCATCTACCAAGCCCCGCAAGCCGCCTATGATCTGTTCGACAAGGCCCTTGTCCTCTACGAAGGCCGACAGATTTACTTCGGCAAGAGCACCGAGGCAAAACAGTATTTCATCGACATGGGTTTTGAATGCCCCGCTCGTCAGACCGACGCCGATTTCCTTACCTCCATGACGAGCGCTCTCGAGCGTGTCGTCCGCCCTGGATTTGAGGGTCGCGTTCCCCGCACACCAGATGAATTTGCGCAGCGATGGAAAGAGTCGCAGGAACGCGCAGCTCTACTCGCCCAGATCGAGGCTTACGAGCAGAAGTACCCGCTTGGTGGTGAATACGCTCAGAAGTTTGCAGAGTCACGCAAAGCTCAGCAAGCCCGTGGTCAGCGTGAGAAGTCTCCATACACATTGTCGTATGGGCAACAGATCAATCTTTGCTTATGGCGAGGCTTCGTGCGGCTAAAGGCCGACCCCAGCATCACCGTCACCCAGCTGGTTGCGAACTCTGTCATGGCTCTCATTATGTCGTCCATCTTTTACAACCTGCCCTCCACCAGCCAGACTTTCCAACTCCGCTCTGCCCTCCTCTTCTTCGCCATCTTGATGAACGCCTTCGGTTCCGCCCTCGAGATCTTGACATTGTACGCCCAGCGCCCAATCGTCGAGAAGCATTCACGATATGCGTTCTACCACCCGTCAGCCGAGTCATTCGCAAGCATGTTGACAGACCTGCCTTACAAGATCCTCAACGCAATCACGTTCAACCTGGTTCTGTACTTCATGACCAACCTACGCCGCGAACCTGGCGCGTTCTTCTTCTTCGTGTTGGTCTCGTTTACCCTCACATTGGTCATGTCCATGTTCTTCCGTTCCCTCGGTGCCCTTTCTCGATCACTCGTCCAGGCTTTGGCCCCCGCCGCTATCCTCATTCTCGGTCTCGTTATGTACACTGGTTTCACGATTCCTCCCATCTACATGCTTGGGTGGTCCAAGTGGATCAAGTACATCAACCCAGTCAGCTATGCTTTCGAGTCGCTCATGGTCAACGAGTTCACGAACCGTAACTTCACATGCAACCAATTCATTCCCTCAGGTCCTGGCTACAACGCTGTCGCCGGCGTGAACGTTGCGTGTATGGCCGCTGGATCTGTGCCCGGTCAAAGCTATGTTTCTGGTGACGCCTTCATTGGAACCTCTTTCAATTACAAGGCATCGAACAGATGGCGCAACTATGGTATCCTCTGGGTTTTCGTCTTCGGACTCATGCTCGCTTACCTTTTGGCAAGCGAATACATTACAGCTGCAAAGTCCAAGGGTGAGGTCCTTGTTTTCCGTCGTGGTCGCCACGTTCCCAAGAGCAAATCCACGGACGACCTGGAGGGCGCCGCTGCCGGCCGCTCAGTTTCTGCTCAATATGACAACTCCGACGACGACATCGCTATCATTGAGCGCCAGACTGCCATCTTCCAGTGGGAGGATGTGTGCTATGACATCAAGATCAAGAAGGAAGAGCGCCGCATTCTCGATCACGTTGACGGTTGGGTCAAGCCTGGTACACTCACTGCTCTCATGGGTGTTTCTGGTGCTGGAAAGACTACTCTGCTGGACGTCTTGGCTACACGCACTACTATGGGTGTCATTAGTGGTGAGATGCTTGTCGACGGTAAACCTCGCGACGACTCTTTCCAGCGCAAGACTGGCTACGCACAGCAGCAAGATCTCCACTTGTCTACCTCCACCGTTCGCGAAGCCTTGACCTTCTCCGCTCTTCTCCGTCAACCTGCCCACGTGTCCCGCAAGGAGAAGATTGAATACGTCGACGAGGTTATCAAGCTCCTTGACATGACTGAGTATGCCGATGCTGTCGTCGGTGTGCCTGGTGAAGGCCTCAATGTCGAACAGCGCAAGCGTCTTACTATTGGTGTTGAGCTTGCTGCTAAGCCTGCTCTTCTCCTGTTTTTGGATGAACCTACCTCTGGCCTCGACAGTCAAACGTCTTGGGCTATTCTTGATCTCCTTGACAGGCTGAAGAAGAATGGCCAAGCCATTCTCTGCACTATTCACCAGCCTTCTGCTATGTTGTTCCAGCGCTTCGATCGTCTCTTGTTCCTCGCCAAGGGTGGACGCACTGTTTACTACGGTGATGTCGGCAAAAACTCCAGGATCCTCGTCGACTACTTTGTTCGCAATGGTGGATTTCCCTGCCCGCCTTCAGCCAACCCGGCCGAGTGGATGTTGGAAGTCATCGGTGCTGCTCCTGGTTCACATACTGACATCGACTGGCCCCAGGCCTGGCGCCACTCCCCCGAATACGCGGAAGTCAAACGCCATCTTGCTGAGCTCAAGTCTGAGCGTGGACAAGCAGAAGCACTCGAACGTACCATGTCGTCCCAGAAGCGTGAGGACAAGGCAGCCTACCGTGAGTTCGCCGCGCCTTTTGGAGAGCAGCTTCTTGAGACATGCCGCCGTGTGTTCCAGCAGTACTGGCGCTCCCCGTCGTACCTCTACTCCAAGTTTGTTCTCTGCGCTTGTTCTGGCATATTCATCGGCTTCTCGCTCTTCCAGATGCCCAACACTCAGCAAGGCCTCTCCAACCAGATGTTCGGCATTTTCATGTTGCTGACTATCTTTGGTAACCTCGTTCAGCAGATCATGCCTCACTTCGTCACTCAGCGCGCCTTGTACGAGGTCCGTGAGCGGCCCAGCAAGACATACTCATGGAAGGCTTTTATGATATCCAACATCGTCGTCGAACTTCCCTGGAATGCGCTCATGGCCGTCGTCATCTTCTTCTGCTGGTACTACCCCATCGGCTTGTACGCGAACGCCATCCCCACAGACTCTGTCACCCTCCGCGGTTTCCAGCTTTTCCTCTTCGTCTTGATGTTCATGCTCTTTACATCAACGTTCGCTCACATGGTCATTGCTGGTGTCGACTCAGCCGAGGCCGGTGGTAACCTGGCCAACTTGATGTTCACCATGTGTCTGCTCTTCTGTGGTGTCCTATCGCAGCCTTCGCAATTCCCTAGGTTCTGGATCTTCATGTACCGCGTTTCGCCATTTACCTATCTCGTCAGCGGCATGTTGTCCGTCGGTCTTGCCAACAGCTCCGTCACGTGCGCAGACCGCGAATTGATTAGGTTCGAGCCAGTATCAGGCCAGACATGCGAGCAATACACGCAGAACTACATGGACAACTTTGGTGGGTACCTCGTCGACCCCAGCGCCACCACCAACTGCGGCTTCTGCTCCATCAAGGACACCAACACCTTCCTCGCATCCATTTCCTCCGACTACAGCCAGGCATGGCGCAACTTTGGTAAGTTCCCCTACCACGTCTCATCACACTTGAGAAAGCAGATCACTAACATCAAAAAGGTATCCTGTGGGCCTACTGCATCTTCAACATCTTCGCTGCCCTCGCCCTCTACTGGCTCGTCCGCATGCCCAAGTCCAAGAAGGAGAAGAAGGACAACAAAGCCTCTGCTCCCGCTGCAACACAGCCAGTCTCCGACGAGCCCAGCCGCATCGGCAGCTCACATGAAAAGCAAGAGACCACCACCGACGCCACGCGCTACGCCAGCATCACCGGCCATGACCAAACGCCGCCCCCCGAGATTGTTCAAGAAAAAGTGTAACCCTCGAAAAACCCTGTAGATGTTTGTTTTTAAATTTTTTCTTTTTTTTTGTAAACAACTTGCCGCCCCCCTATTGTGTGGGACGTACGCACGCGCTACATAGAACGTCTTTATTTTTATTTTATTTTTTTAGAATGTTGTTTTGTCCGTTATCGCTCAAGCGCTGAGCAAATTCCTTACTCGATCTCGTTTTTTGTTCGGGATGGGATGGGATGGGTTTATGTGTGTGAAGTGGTCATATATAGAGAAAGACGGCAGTGTCTTGTAGCTTTTTTATCTTAATTACTTTTTTAACCATCTTATGGCATTTCGCTTCTTGCAAGACGGGTCGTGGAGGTGGGGGATTTTGTGGTGTCGTGATTATGTGCGGTTGGCTTGGTGAGTATGTGTGCGAGGTCGTGAACTACGAGCTCGGTGTGCGATTTGCACCGCTTTGGAATGTGGTATATTCGTAGGTCTTGTTTGCAACGGAGTGAAGTAATGGCGGTAAGTTGCGTGGTTATTGCGCATGGGAGAGTGTTCTTGCAGATTGTTCTTGTAAGTGGTGTTTTGTATTGTTTTCTGGTTCGTTGTGTTCTTGTGAGATGCGTGCAGAAGTCGCATATTCAATCTTTTTACCAACAACGATTGGTTGCGAAAAGGCTTCTTCAGGTTCTTCTTGATATAGGTACTGACATCTAGATTCTTTAAGACGAAGTTATTTGAGCATAGTTACGTGACGGTCAAAACGCTGCTAATTATGTTAAATCTTTTATTATTATATTCAATCGTTAAGCATTGTGCCAAATCGTTTAGCGTTATACTAAATCGTTTACTATGATGCTATATCGTTCATCATCATAATTAATCATTTATTATCATATTTAATCGTTTATTATTATATTTAATCGTTTATTATACTAAATCATTTATCATCATACTAAATCGTTTATAACCATACTAAAACGTTGCTAATCATACTTGACCGTTCATTACCATACTAAACCGTTTATCATCGCCGCATCCCCGATCAACAACACCACCCAACACGCACCAATATACTTTGTACTTCATCGCGTGGGTGTCCGCGGCAGCCCAGTCCGCACAGGCTATGTATGGTGACGTCCGTCGCATCCTGCATTCCCAACCTCCCCTCCTCCAACACACGCAATGGATCCAAAACCAACCACCCGCATGGCGAGAATGCTACGTTACACATATCGCGCGAATAACTTTGCGGGCTGTGCGGCGTGGTATGTGCTCAACGGACTGGGGGAGGGAGCGACGGGTACGATTGCACGAGAAGACGGGGAGACGGGGACGTGATGGCGACCAGGGTTTGGTCGTACTGAAGTGGAGACGTTGTGTCGCCTCGTCGCAGCATGCTGCGAGTAAACGGGACGGTAGTGTGCGACGCTAGACTGCGGCTCTACGAAACGACTTGTCATCTCTTCCGTTCAAGAGGCTGACACCCCACCCCTATCAGACGTGGAAGGATTGATTGGCCATGTATGTGGCGTGCATGCAACATCAAACGATTCCTGATATCACCGTCATTCGGGACTCATGGCTTGCACCATTTGTTTGCTTTGACCCGTCCTGGTCTTTCAGTGCATATTGCTAACGGGAGGACTGAGATATATTCTGCAGTACGGTTGCCTGTATGCGCTTGCACCTGCACGCGCGCCTGTCCTCAGCGATACACAGATGTTGCGGTGAGTCCACATACCTTCGTATTGGATGCAAAGACGTGCAGGCAACCGTTCGCGGGAAGCTCATCCGCGAAGTGCATCGGTCTTGGCTCAATACAGGGGATGCTGGTACAGCGCCACAAAAAGCAGACAACAGGCACTAGCTGAGTCTGAACGCCGGGAGAAGGCTGGAAAATCGACACGGCACATGCTACTACACAGACCGTTCTTTCATGGTGTAGAGCATGGTCGAACGTTCAAGAAGTCGGGCACTTTTGCGAAGAATAAGGAACGGCCTGAGGTAGACTCTTAGGATCACGTATTCCCGAGCTGATTACTGGGTTCTAGCTACGGTGGTTACATCCAGTCGTTCTTGTGACACAACTACTTCTACCCGCAGCATGCCCAGAGGGAGCCGGTTGATTTGCTTGGCAACTTACTTGACTCTGAATGGCGCGGATCTACCCGCAAATCAATCCGCTCTGAAACTGGGTTGATGAATGGACATGATGTGGGCTTATGGCTCTTCGCGGCGCATACAAGCAGACAGTAGCGAGCCATGCACTGTCTGAGATACGGTCGCGGCAGAGCATATGCGACCAGGGTATGTCAAGACAGTGACTGACGCATGATCTGGGGGCGGCACATCAGCCATAGACAAGCTTAGGAAGGGTCCACTGTAATTTGCGCGTACAATGTTGTGCTACCGGGACTCCCTCGCTCACAGCAAGCTTGGTGCATCGCTTTCAGGATAGACGTCTTTCTATTGCCTTGGACTCCCGTTCGATCTACACTGTTGCTGCTAGAGTTGGTCACAAGCGGCTATCCTTAGTACTAAAACTATTCGCAGGGAGTAAACTGTCGGCTTAGTAAAGTAGGCTCAATTTCTTACAGCATACAGTCTTAATTGAACAGAGGCTGTTAATACCTGTTGCCACTGAGCTGGCTTACTTCACTTCTAATTGGAGAACGTGCACTAAGGTACTTGAGTAATTGTGTAGCATAGCTAGGACAAACTGTAGTTTGGGCTCGTTTCAGCATGTAGCGAGTAAGCAGGGCAGCTTTGCGCGCTGCTAGATTGAAGCTTTACGAAACGGCTTGTTGTATTGTTGTATGAGCATTTTCTAATTGCAGATGCTCAATATTACACGTGCCACAACACAGTACTTTCGTGGAGGAGGAGGATTTTATGCCACTATGCTATTTCCGTCCGTCAAGTGGCGAGGATTTGCTTGGCCTGGCAAACTGCATAGAGCACGCACCAATCTCATTACAAGGCCTTGTGGGGACTACAAAACGGAATCTATACTCTGGCACATTGTTGCATGTATTGAAGGCGCCGTGCAAATGCTCCTGCACCTGGGCATGCAGCTTGCGGTTCTGGTAGGACACAGAAAGTACTAGACGGCAACGGGCATTCGCATTGACTATTGATTCGGAAGTCCATAGTGCATCTGTAGCACCTGGAAGCAGTCGCGGATTACAGGGTATCGCTGCCCCGCAGCTTGTGCTGAGCAAGCCGTGCGGGAGGGCGTGGGCGACTTCAGCGATTGAATAAAGTGACCTTCCCTAGTCCGGATTGCACCCTATCCACTTCTATACGCAGGCATAAAAAGGTATGCATTAATTACTTTGCTAGCAGACTCTGTGCTACCGCATCGGCGACTGTCGGTGTCAGGACACACAAGGCAGCAAACATTGAATCCTTCATTAGTGCCTATCATGCAGCTCTCATGTTGATGGACCACATACCGACCTTCAGGTCTACAAGGGTTCGTGAACACTGCAGCTATGAAGGCGGCTGCGGTGTACTATCCTTGTCGAGTTGCAGTTCTCGTTGTCGTCCCCACCGCTGCTTCAAACGCACATTGCATTCACGCGTAGACATCGGCTACTCCGCTTCGATGGTGCATAATTCCACTTCCAAGCATAAGCATTTCAACCGTTTTCTTGCGAAATTTCTACCTTCGACCCAGCTATTTCGTTCAGAGTCTGCAGTTCAAGAAATGCAATGCTTGTGACGCATATGTCCCAAATGTTAGCCTCCCGCAGTCCATTGTATCGGCATAAGATAGACCGATGTGTTACAGATGTCTCCTTACCTACTAATCAGAGCCACTCGGGTACAATTGCCGGTCAGTAAGTCAGTGATTTGTCGCCAAGCACCTGCATTAGGTCTAAGCCCGCTTCTACGGATCTGAAGTCGCGCTATGAGTGAGACACGCACATTCGCGGACTCGCAGAGAACGATACAGTCCTAGTTCTGCGATCATCCGATTAGTCGCCAATGTCACATATTGGCTAGGCGTTGCATAGTAGGCCCTTCACTAAGAGTGTCAGCTCTGAGCCAGGACTATTTGCTATGCGAAGCTCAGTTGTCGTGCTTGCTGTTGAGATAAATGGCAGCACTGTTTCAAAATTTCCCGAAAAGAAAGCCACTACAGGGATATGCTTGACTACCAGGTTGGCTTCACAGCAGTAGCCAAGACAATTCTGATTGAGTAACCACATCTTCCGAGGTTCTCAATGACGCATGCACCATGCCAGGCTAGTTGAAGCTCGCCAATTGCGTAACTGTCGCGTAAAGACTGGGCTCCTTTGTATGGCCCATACATTCGGATGCCAAATTCTAACAGTGGCAGCTCACAGCCACACGCAAAGTTCTTGCTCTGAATATTTCGCTGGGTTTGCGCAATTACATGTTGAACCGTATACTTGTCTTTTTTGGCCGCTAGCTATTATACATTCTTCCAATTCATTGGTTGCAAGTCCGCCGACTTGGGCAAACTATACCTGACCCCGTGCTCTTGCCGAGAGCCCTGGAGGTTTGACCCCGGTTTATCCGATATCTGGAGCTTTCGACTTATCTGTGAGTAGTCTTCGCTTCAACATGGCGTGGCTGACCGACACATTTAAGCAGGCAATATGAAGCCTACAGTCTATACTGCATTGCATGGACACAGGTCTCGTCTCAAGCGATATCGACCCAAAGATCCCGCCACAGAGACACCACCGCCAGTATACTCTCGGGCTAAGCGGAACAGATATAGACTTGAAGCTGAACGCACACCATCTGAGACACTGTTTTTACCTTGTATAGACTTCGGGACGACGAACAGTTCTATGGTCGTCATGGTCAAAGACGACGGCGACGAAAGCATTGACACGATAGAATTTTCTCTTACAGCTGGGAGTTCCGATACCAAAAGCGAACAGATCCCGTCTGTGTCGCTTTATGCCAAGTCATTGGACCAGGATGGTAACTCTGTGGTCGATGTGCTGCATGGCCATGAAGCTGAAAGGTATTTGAGTCCGCACGAAGGACGCGGCAATCTCGAGAAGATATGTTTCGTGCGAAACATGAAGCACATTCTCGGTGACGACAGTCATGCCGGGCCAGATGAATGTGAAGATGAAGAACTGAGACTTGCTCTGAATGAACTTAAACGCCTTGGCCTCATCGAGAAGGATGAGGATGTAATTGTGGAGTTCCTGGCCTACGTTTTCAAACGCACGAAGGAATCTCTCGAAACGAATCATGGCCTGAACGATAATAGCAAGAGTAAGTCTTCTTGATCATATGTATGTGAACCGGCTTGCTAATACACTGCAGTGGAGCTCTGCTACACTATACCAGGAATTTACGATCAAAGCGCGAAGAAGACCATGATGGACTGTGTAGTCACTGCCATGCGAGAAGCTGGTCTTGGATATACAGGCAAAGAAGGAGAAGGTAAAGATCGCGTCAACATTTCCGCGGTGTACGAGGCGGAGGCCGGGGCCATGAACGCTTTGGAAATGAAGAAGCATAAAATTAAAGTATGTCTGCTACATCGTCCGGCACCGGAAGTTACTGACCAACCTTTGCAGCGCGGTCAAAAAATCCTCGTCATCGATGGAGGTGGAGGTACGGTTGATTATGGGACATATCGTGTCGCCAATGAGGTTCCATTGCGCTTAGCAGAGCAAGTTGTAGATCCAACAGGCAAGTCCAGAATCTAGTAAATCGACCTTGCATGCTGACTGCGTGGAAGGTGTGCGCTGCGGAGCAATTTTCCTGAACAAAAGGTTCCGTAATTTTGTGAGGCCAATGCTACAGGAGGCAGAGTTTGACAAGCTTGGGTCCTACCACATGACGATCGATGGCCTCATAGAAGCACATCTGATGCCGAGATTTGAGGACCAGCATAAGCGGGCGTTTCAATACGTCAAAGACCGCAATGACCGCCAAGACAGGTATGGTTTTAATTGTCCCGGACTGAAGGCTTCAAAGACAAATTTGCGTCTGGAACCCAATTTACTTGTGCTCAGCTAGTAAGTTTTCAGATTGATTGGTACTGTTTCCATATTGACACACAAAGTGATGATATGCTTTCAATTTTCGAACCCTTGCTGCAGCGCATAGCAGATTGGTTTGAGCAGCAGATAAGGAATGCCATTGCGGCCAACATACAAATCGATAGTGCTGTATTCATCGGTGGTTTCAACGATTCCCCCGCGCTCAGACAGTACCTCAGAAACAGACTCGAAATGATGGATTGCGGGATCAAACTCATATTTTCGGAGAAGTGAATAACGCCGTATGCTGCGCATTGGCTTTTACTGACTCTATGCAGGAACACCAGTGCTTCTGCTATTGCACGTGGTGGTGCCTTACGCGCTTCAGATAAGCGACACGGTCCCGCAAAGATCATGCAACAGAGTGTGGTTATCCGTCGAGACATACCTTATATGCCTGAAGTTAAAGAGCCCTACATGCAGGAGCAAGAACGTATCATTTCACCGGTAGATGGAAAGACCTGGGTCATCAAAAACACTCTCAAGTGCGTCATACCAAAGGTAAGAAGGCACGGGAGCAGGATCTGCACATCAATTCGCTGACGATCCACGTAGTCCTTGACCCTTCCACAGGCTGTGCACAGATGCGAAATACCTATGGATTATTGCTTTGCGAAGGACGATCCGGACTCAAATGCTTCCATAAGTCTTTGCCTCGCAGATGGAAACACGGTGGATAATTATAGCGAAAGCCATCCTTACAACATGGGTACTGTCCCAAAGTCTAGCCGACCAGTCAATTGCTAACACGCTTGAAGGGAAATGTTCCGATTTGGGCAAGATTCTCTGTAATCTAGAAGGTCCTAGGCGCCAGATCGAAGCTGGGTTGGCACCAACTAGAGCAAACAGCCTGAAGTGTACAGTCCCTGTTCTGTGGGAGTTGGAGTTCATAGGCCTCAACTTGCAGTTTTGTGCTCGGTACCCGGCCCGAAGCGATGGGGAGATCATTACAGGATCTGAACAGATCTTGCCAATGGCGGATGTCTTCAAGCCATGTGCCAGTTGAGCATCAGAATGAAGTCGTACCTATGGTATTTGACGGAACTTTTCCGACGTTAGAATGAACTTCCTCATACTTTCAGTAGCGACTTGAAACATATCCCACTCACTTTGGAGCGCACATTGGTCGAGTACAGAATACGACTTTCAAATTCCGGGTAGAATCATCGTGAAGGTGGCATAGCCTGACTCGCGAGAGGTAAATTACTCAGCGGATCCTCAGCGTGGAATCACTGACCCCGAATATTTACCCGAGCAGGTAGCACGCATGTCTAGTGTTAAGTGGTGCGACTATGGACACTCGCGTAGATGCAGATGCAAGGATACCTAGGTAGGGCAAGCATGCAGCAAGGATTGAGATGAAAGAAGCCCAGAGGCTAGGTCAAAGATACCGACATGCATATGATCTTTTTGACCCTGACGTGTCCTCCTGTAGGCAGCCCCGGTATGTCTAGCGTGTCTTGGCGTAGCTGGTGAGGTACCACATCGTCTTGTTCGGTTGATATCTGTCCCGTTCACAGTTTTGCTTCATCACATTCTTGCAGAATGGCTCACGAAACCATATGGTCCTTGGAAGGTGATGCCCACTTACTTAACTGGTTAGACGTTTGCATCTCAAAATCCGAAATCTATTCCAGATGGGCTTACACACGATATCGCCAAGCCACACATACAAACACCCCTACTGCGGCGATTCGTGAACATGCTTGCTGGCTCTTCGAAAAATACGGTTCTCGCGTTGAGATCTCCGACGTCTCCAAGATTCCGAGCGAGGTTTTGACCAGGGGCACCAGCTCTCTCAATCTATCCTCCATACCCGAAGATCTCAAGAGAGCCATGAATGAGGGCAGGAAGAAGCGCGGACTCGGCCCCTTGAAAGAAAGCAGCCAACGTGACTCTGAGGCTGAGGTCAGTGTCTTGACTTCTCATATAAGCGGCATGCAGCTAACTAACAACCAGCACATTGAGACAACGGAGCAAAGTGACGCCCACGTAGCGAGATCCACAAGATTTGCTCTTGAAGGCTCACAAACAGACACTGTTGACGCAGTCACAGCTGATACGGTAACGGCATCTTCCCCTGAAGGCTCAAACGGATGCGCTCCTACCGTAGTCACAGCCGACACGAGGACAGCATCGACCCAGACCATTCCAGAAGTCGCGATTCCACCGCCTGAGTTTGACGGAGATAGCTATGGGACGATCATCTACTCATTGAAGATGCTCCAGGAGAAGCATGGTGCCACAAGTCAAGCGGAAGACAGGCTGCAGAGTATAAAGGGCGTTGTATTCGAAAAGCTGTTTGAGGCACTGATGATAGTAGCCCAAGACTTCTTCGAGATGCAAAAGTCATACGAGGATCAGGGCAATACTCTGGAAAATTTGGTTGGAGATCCGAACTGGTTTGACGATGACTTCGATCCCACGACGCCCTCAGAGAAAATGCTAGCTTCCAAGTGGACTGAGTTGCACCAAAGCCTGAAGGAGGCAGTTGGCCTATCAGGAGACAGATTTCTGCCATCTGGCCTATCCGCCGCACTTTTGGCGACCCACAGTGAGAGTTTAATTGGGGCCAGAGTTTCCGACCTAAATTTTTCTAAGTGGATTCGCGATCTTGAGTTGAGAAATCCCGACTTTCACACTTCGCATTGGGTCATGAGCGTTGTGCTTTTTACTTCCATATTCTCGCCCAAGGAAGCTACGCACGACGTGAAGACTTGGAAAGTGTTGGACTACGTACTTGGCGTGGTCGAACAAGCATCAAGTAAGAGCCAGTCATGCAAGAGAGCAATACCGCCTCCGGCTGACGATGAACTAGAAGGCAACTTAACGACTGCCAACATGTGTCGTCGCATAGGCTTGAAGTTTCAGTACAATGACAAAGAGCACCGCAACACGAAAATGAAGGCAGAAGTGGACCAACTGCTAGACACGTGGCTGGAAAGCTGGAAAGTGCTCAGGCAATGTACCGAAATTACACCCGCAATGAAGGGATCTACGAATTTGCTCCAAGACATGGTTGAGCTTAGACAGAAGTTGGTTGTGAGCTCCAAGGACTACAAGATCATATGGTTTCTACCTGGCACGAAGTACGATCCCAACTGGATGGAGATCGAGACAGCGACTTGGCAACCGGTCACTGATCAGCCTACCGGACACAGCGAGGTTCGAATGTGTCTCTGGCCTGCTTTCGCGCATCATCCTAGCGACCCTAATAAGAGGGTAAGTGCAACTGATAATACCTTTCTGCACTTCATGGACAAGGACTCTAGCTTTGAAGGGTCGGATCTAGTGATGATTGCGAAGGCGATCGTGCTCTTAAGCAGACCGGACGAGTAGCGGACGGGTGCGACTTCGTAGGGTAAAACTGTGGTTATCGGAGGAGCTGCAATATGTTGGTGTATGGTTGTTTCGGTATCTCAATCTCCTATCAAAATGTATTTCCTTCCTGCACTGTTGCGCCCAAATGTTCGTTCGATAGCTGTAGTGTCTCCATCGTAAGCACGATGGTGGAGCTAAATAGCTTGCGCAAGCCCACGTGATCATGTTTCATCAATTCCCTTGGTAAAGTCTTCCACGGGTAAGCTTTCTGCTTGCGTTGCCTCTGTCGCGACACTTGCCACGTGACAAAGATTTCCTTCGGTATCCTGTCATTCCCAAGATTCCCGTGTGACTTTGTGGTCTAGGTTGCTTGGTATGCAAGTGTGACGCATATATTGGCAGTACGTTCTCACGATTTCCGGTCAAAAATGACTGGCATCACCACCCCGTGCACCTCAAGTTTACTTCGCCGAGCTGCCAAACAAAATCTCCAACTCCGCACACACAGCGTCTGTAACCTCCTTCGTGCCCGCACTTCCACCCAGATCACGCGTTCGAACACCCCGCTCAGTGACCGTCTCGACGGCATCCATCAACTTCTTCGCTGCGCCCTCCTCACCCAGCCAAATCAGCATCTCCGACGCGGTCCAGAAAGTGGCGACTGGATTTGCGACACCTTTGCCAGTGATGTCGAATGCAGAGCCGTGGATGGGCTCGAACATGGACGGGTTCTTGCGCGTTGGGTCAAGGTTGCTGGTCGGCGCGATGCCGATGGAGCCTGCCAGTGCAGCGGCAAGGTCAGAGAGTATGTCGGCGTGCTGTAGCTGTTAACACTCCGCCCTCTCGCAACAAGACGAGGCAGTCTTACCAAGTTTGTGGCGACAATAGTGTCCAGCGATTTAGGCTCAAGTACCATGCGACATGTCATAGCATCCACAAGCATCTTGTCGCACTTGACATCTGGGAAGTCTTTGGCGACCTCTGCTGCGATCTCATCCCACAGCACCATCCCGTTCCTCTGCGCGTTGCTCTTGGTGACCACAGTCAAGAACTTCCTTGGTCGCTTCTGCGCGACCTCAAAGGCGAAGCGGATCAGTCGTTCGACACAATGGCGGGTAAATATGGCGACTTCCGTTGCAGTCTCCCATGGTTGGCCACGATGCGATCGACCTCCCTGACCTGCGTATTCACCTTCCGTGTTCTCGCGAACGATCACCCAGTCCAGATCGCCATGCTCGGCTTTCCGGAGTGGTGACTCGGTACCACGAAATATCTTTGTTGGTCTGACGTTCGCATACTGCTGGAATGTCTGGCATATTGCTAGGCGCAAGTCCCAAAGGGAGATGTGGTCAGGCACGTCTTCAAAAAAGCAGTCAGTCACTATGTCCCCGCGGCACCGCGTACTTGAAACATACCAGGTGCACCGACAGCGCCAAACAATATTGCATCATGCTTTCTCAGCTCTTCCAGTCCACCTTCAGGTATGTACTTTCCAGTCTTTTTGTAGGTCTCCGAGCTCCAGTCGTACTCCTTGAAGTCGAGTGCGAATGTGCCGTCGAGGTTCGCGAGCTTGCGCAATACTTGTACACCCGCATCGATGACTTCGGGCCCGATACCATCAGCTCCAATGGTAGCAATAGAGTGTGTACATTGTGTCGCGATGGGAGACATTATGTGCGGGGATCTACGATTTAGGCCTGCAAAAGCCTTGCGACGTGTGTCTACTGGAGCTGTATATGTATTTCGCGAACTGCTCACGTGCTACGGACTTTGTATGTCCGGGTGGAGTTCGTAGCTGAAGATGCTGTTGTCGCAAGTGGCGAGTGGCGCGATTACATGTGGAGATGCGGGGCATGAAGCGTAGAAAGAAAGCCGGCAACTGTCCGGCTGCCTCTAACACACAGCATACTACCAAACTATAAAAGATCTGTTCGATACCGCTTGCGCTGCACTAATTTTCCTGAGATGCTAATTGCCTAGATTATAATCTTGAAAGACGTCCCAATGCTGGTCTTGTTCGAACCAGAACGGGATGTCGAAACCAGAAAAAGGGTCCAGCACATCAAGGTAGCCTGTATTGTCGCCTTGACTTTCGAGATGTCTGTCTAGGAAGCT
>Ga0265780_10001336_pt1 | contig 34967 bp, 19 predicted proteins | sample P1T30metagenome_FD_192432 | JGI IMG/M metagenome (GOLD analysis project Ga0265780, IMG submission 192432) | Plant litter microbial communities from East Loma Ridge, Irvine, California - P1 T30 | ecosystem: Environmental > Terrestrial > Plant litter > Unclassified | place: USA: California...
CACAGTAAAGAGCAATACTATTCTGTTGAAATCCATAGGTTATCTAACCGAGGAAACAGATGTCAGAAATACTAATTCTGTCAGTGTTCTGATGAAAGAAGATCAGCAATCGCTGGAGGAAGTAGTGATTGTTGGTTATGCAACACAGAAAAAGGTAACCTTAACGGGTTCTGTAAGTTCGGTGAGCGGCAAAGAGATCAGGCAGAGCCCTTCTCCCAGTCTGCAGAATACTATGGCGGGCCGTATCACTGGTTTTTCGAGCCAGCAGCGCTCCGGACAGCCTGGCCGCGACGGGGCCACATTTAATATCCGCGGGGTAAGCTCATACACGGGGAATAATAATCCGCTGATCCTGGTAGACGATATTGAATTTACCTATGATCAGTTTTCCGCATTGAATGCCAATGAAGTTGAATCGGTAACGATATTAAAGGATGCCTCTACAACCGCGATATATGGTATAAAAGGAGCCAACGGTGTAATCCTGGTTACTACAGTACGTGGTAAGGCGGGCAAGCCGCAGATTACTTTTCAAACAGAGTACGGCCTTAACCAGCTTACCAAGCGCCCGGAGTACCTGGATGCCTACGGATCTGCCAGTATAATTAATACTGCGGAGCTGAATACTAATGCCCTCAACCCCAATCCAAGTTTCGTACGTACTTTTTCTGACCAGGACCTTGAATTGCTGAAGAACGGCACTGATCCTTACGGACATCCGAACAATAACTGGACAGAGATATTATTAAAAAACTTTGCCCCGCAGCTTCGTGCAAATTTTGATATCACAGGAGGAACAGAACGTGCCAGGTACTTTGTTTCGGTAGGTTACCTTGACCAGGGGGGGCAGTTGAAAGACTTTAGCGAAGATCTCAACAGCAAATACTACTATAAACGATATAATTACCGCTCGAACATTGACCTCAACGTCAATAAAACGCTTGATGTACGCTTCGACCTTTTTGGTAATGTAGACGAAATAAACACCAATAATGCCAGTGCCAACAGTAATCTTTTCAGTGATATCGGCCGCACGGCAGAAACGGCTCCCTTCAATTATCCGATATATAATCCGGATGGGAGTCTCGGTTATAGTTTGTGGCAGAGAAATTCATCGACGAGGAATAATAACAACCTGATCGGGCGGCTTATGTACAACGGTTATTCCAGGTCCTTTTCCAACAATATCAACCTGGCTACATCGGCTACTCAAAAGCTTGATTTCATTACGAAAGGACTTTCGCTGAAAGGTACCCTTGCCTATCGTAATCTTTATAGTTACGGGCGTAATCTTCAGCGCCCCGTAAGCGGAACAGGTTTCATATCTTATATTTATGACCAGCAGACAGACAGCTATTCATTTGGCCAGAGAGATAATGTTTATCGTCTTACCACGCCGTCGCTTAGCTATAATGCCGGAAGCACCAGCCGGGCTCTCACCTTTCAGGGTATTATCAACTATAATCGTTTTTTCGGAAGACATCATATTACCGGACTTGCTTTGTATAATTTTAACAGCAAAACGGCAAGCGGCGCAGCGGAATACAACTTCGTTCCTGAGGTATTCAAGGGCTTCACAAGCCGTTTGAATTACGACTACAAACAAAAATACCTTGTCGAAGTGAGCGGGGCTTATAATGGCAGCGACCGCTTCGCCGAGAACCGGCGTTTCGGCTTTTTCCCCGCAGCATCTCTCGGCTGGAATATATCCGAGGAAAGTTTTATAAAAGAACATGTCAGCGTGATCAATAATTTAAAGCTGCGCGCTTCTTACGGACTGGTTGGTCAGGATAATACCGGGGGAGTATATGCCTACAAACAAAGTTATACCAGCGGATCCGGAACCGGACTTTTCGGTGTAGCCCCTAATAATGGTTTCGGTACTGCTTTAGAGGGAACCCTGGGAAATGATGAGGTAACCTGGGAGAAAGAAAAAAAGTTTAATCTGGGTGTGGATTTTACTGCGTTTAACCGTAAGTTGAGTGGTACAGTGGAATACTTCAATAATCACAGGTATGATATTATAACCAACAGGGGTACTGTTTCTGCTATTTTCGGTCAGAACCTGCCCCTGGTAAACCTGGGTAAAACCAATAATAAGGGTTGGGAGGCCGAACTGGGTTATAATGATAAAATGGGCAGAAACTGGAACTACTCTTTAAAAGGTACTTATTCGCTGGCAAAAAACCGTGTCGATTTCAGAGATGAGGCCAATCCTCTGTTTCCATGGCAGCAGCAGACAGGGCAGTCTATAGGTGCTGCCTTGAAATACAGCTGGACCGGTCAGTTTTATACGGCGGATGAGATCGCTGATCCATCGGTGGCGAAACCTACGGTTGGGGGCAGGCCGGGCGACCTGAAATACAGGGACCTGAACAGCGATGGTGTTATTGATGATAGCGATAAATCTTATTTTGGATATACTAATCTGCCCAATACCATTTATGGAATAACACTTGGGCTCGGATATAAACGGATTAACATAACCGTATTATTCCAGGGAGCCGCCAACTTTGTCGCCAGTGCACAGGGAGCTGCAATTCATCATAACGCAAGCAATGCCTTGCCAATACACCTCGAACACTGGACGCCGGAACTGGGTAACAATGCCAAATATCCGCAGATATACACTTCTGCTATGAGCCAGAGCCCGAGGGACTATTACTCTGACTTCTGGGCAATTCCCGGCGACTATATCCGGTTGAAAACTGCGGAGATCAGCTATACGCTAAGCCAGAAATTGGCCGGTAAACTGGGAGCTAAGTCGGTCAGGGTATATACTAACGGTTATAACCTGCTAACCTGGACCAAACTCGACAAGTTATACAGTAACCTGGATCCGGAGGTTCTCGAAGCATCGGCAGATTTACCTTATCCTCCAACCCGCATTTTGAATATGGGCTTAAATGTTACATTCTAAGAAATCTCTTATGAAGAAGATAATCACGATATTATTCTTTGCAATGGCAATTGTTTCCTGCCAGAAATCATCTCTTCTGGATGATAAAACAAACGGGCTTACTGAGGAAACCGTCTTTTCAGACAGTATTCAAACTATGAATTTTCTTACTAAGATCTACCAGGATGCGGGGTATACATTCGGGCCATCACGTTTTTCGTCGGCCGGCGGATCGGGAAATACTGAGCTGGCGACAGACAATGCGGAAGGAACGAACAATACTTCGGTATGGGCAGACAACTATGTAAGGGGGGGCATGGGCCCGTCAAATGTGCTGACGGGTTTTGCTGCCGATAAAGATTTCTGGAATACTCCTTATAAAAATATACGGCGCGTAAATCTGTTATTGTCAAAGCTGCCCCAGGCACCATTTGCCGAGACCACAAAAAACAGGCTGCGTGCGGAAGCCCGTTTTCTGAGGGCTTTTTACTACCATAATCTGGTGATTGCTTTCGGTGGTGTACCATTGATCGGAGACCGGGTTTTCGGTATCAACGATATCATAAATTTCCCGCGGTCTCCTTACAGCGAGTGTATAAGTTACATTACAACGGAGTTGGATGCAGCTGCGGCAGACTTGTCTGCCGTGGTCTACAGGGATATTGACTTCGGACGTATTACCCAGGGTGCCTGCCTTGCTCTTAAATCGAGAGTTCTGCTGTATGCCGCCAGCCCCTTATTTAACGGGGGCCAGGTGCCCGCCGCCACAGAACTGTTATTGCTTACCGGTTATGGCGCAGAAGATAAGAATCGCTGGAAGGCTGCGGCCGATGCTGCTGAAGCGGTAATTAAGCTGGGACAATATTCCCTGAACCTTGACAATACGACCCGCCCGGGTTACGGGTTCTACCAGCTTTTTCTAAAACGTGTTAACAGTGAATATATTTTCGCCTATAACAGGCCGGTGCAGAAGGAGTTTGAGGCTTTTTTTCTCCCGCCCACAAGATCAGGCGCAAGTACCATGAAGCCTACACAGAGCCTGGTTGAGAGCTTTCCTATGATCGATGGAAAGACCATCAGGGCGAGCAGTGATTATAACCCGAACAATCCTTATGTTAACAGGGACCCTCGCCTCGATAATTCTATCATATATAACGGGATGGTATATATGAGCAATACGGGAACTAAAACCACTGTTTTGACTTATACCAGTACGGGGTCGTCCATTGCAAATACCACGTCGGATGCGTATACGCCTGCCAACCGGTTTACAGGTTATTTTTCGCGCAAAATGCTCGACGAAAATCTGAGCAATGCCAGTTCAGGTACAACTGAAAGAGCCTGGCCGCTGATCAGATACGCGGAAATATTACTGAACTATGCTGAAGCGATCAATGAAAGCGGCGAACCTGAGAAAGCGGTTGACAAATTGAAGCTACTGCGCGAAAGAGCAGGCATACGGCCCGGTACCGATGGCCGGTATGGCATTAAACCGGCTATCACGGCAGAAGAACTGCGGGAGATCATCCGTAATGAACGCCGTATTGAACTGGCTTTTGAAGATCATCGCTTTAACGATATAAGGAGATGGAAAATAGCGTCCGCTGTTTTAACCGGATTTAATACGATAGATATCATCACCCGTACCGGAACAAGCACCTATGTACATACCATTGGAACAGCACCGCGACAGCTGAATTTCAGGGATGCGATGTATCTGCTGCCAATACCGCTTAGCGAAATACAAAAAATGCCGTTGATGCTGCAAAATCCCGGCTATTAAGATCTGAATTGTTTAGAAAATGAAAAGATTCGATATAATACGGGCAGGAGTATGGGGGCTTCTGCTATGCAGTGGCTGCAGGAGTGTAATACCCGGAAAAAAAATCTCTGATCAGTTTAAACGAGATGGTTACGAACTCGTCTGGGCAGACGAGTTTAACCGCAGGGGAGCTCCCGACACCAACAACTGGACTTACGAAAAAGGCTTTGAACGGAATGAAGAGTTTCAGTGGTACCAGGAAGATAATGCCTGGTGCAGGAACGGAAAACTGATCATCGAAGCCCGCAGGGAAACTAAACCTAACCCCAGGTTTAAGCAGGGCAGTAATGAGTGGAGAGACAAGAGGGCCGACATCAGTTATACATCGGCGAGTATCAGGACGAAGGGAAAGCGTAGCTGGCAATTCGGCCGCTTTATAATGCGCGGGAAAATCGATATCAGCGACGGGCTCTGGCCTGCCTGGTGGACCCTTGGTATTAAAGGAAGGTGGCCGGCAACAGGAGAAATCGATATTATGGAATATTACCGGAATAAGCTGCTGGCTAATATGGTTTGCCAGGGAAGCAACGGAGAGGCCCTCTGGTATACGGTCGAAAAAAGAGTTGATTCATTGGGTGGGAAAGACTGGGCATCAAAGTTTCACACCTGGAGAATGGATTGGGATAAACAAGCTATAGCCTTGTATGTGGATGATACGCTTCTGAACAAGGTAAGCCTGGATAAGCTGAGTAATCTGGACGGCTCAGGCTCCAATCCTTTTTTGCAGCCTCATTATATGCTGCTCAACCTGGCAGTAGGCGGGCAGCAGGGCGGTAATCCTGAAAATACAGTATTTCCCAGGCGTTTTGAGGTCGATTATGTAAGAGTTTATCAAAAGACGAAGAACTCAGATAAGTAGACAAGTTTTCTCTTTCTGTTCAGAACAGATCTGAATGGAGTGATCAATGAGTTAAAACCTGCCGGTTTTCAGGCAGGGGAGGCATATATCAAAGGCCCGGCTTTATTATTAAGTCCGGGCCTTCGTTTTACGCTCTTCATTTTATTTACTGCGGCTTAAGTCTTCCTCTTCCAGCTGGCGGTAATAATCACGTGTTACAAACCAGGCTTTTTTCTTAAATCCTTTATCAGACAGCAGGCCTTTTCTGTTCCAGCCCTCCTGAAATTGTGCCTGCATACGGAATGGACTTCTGAAATCGGTCAGTATCCAGGGGCATACACCGCGCAGGAAGGGGATTCTCCTGAACATCTCAATATTGTCGCGGTATAACTGTTCCTGGTGTTCTTCAGTCCACAAACTGGCGGTATCTTTTGAGCCATGATTTCCATACAAGGCTTCGCTGCCAAACTCAGAAATGATCAATGGCTTGTTAAAATTACTTTTCCATATTACATTTCCCGGTTCTGCAGGCCAGGGATGATACCAGCCCATATATTTATTGGCAGCAAGAACATCAAGATGCTCGCTCAGGGGATCGTCGATCAGGATTTCATTTTTACTTTGTTTAAAATGATCGAAAGCAGAGGAAATCAGGCGTGTAGGATCCTGGCTTCGTGCATCTGCAGCCATTGCGGCAAGAGTTTCATTCCGCTCCCGGGAAGGTCTTGTTTCATTGGAGATACTCCAGATAATAATACCGCATCTGTTTTTGTCTCTGGCGATCATTTCCCGGAGCATGGTACCGGCCTTCTTTAAAATCTCAGGATTAGTAAACTGGATACCCTGCCAGACGGGTATTTCTTCCCACATCATTAATCCCATCTTTTCAGCCAGTTTAACCGTCTGTTCACTCTGAGGATAGTGAGCGAGACGTACAAAATTACAGCCCAGCTCTTTCGCCTGGCTCAGCAGGGTCCGGGAGTCGTCTTCAGACCAGGCACGTCCTGCGCGTGCTGCGGTTTCTTCGTGAAAACTGATGCCCCTTAAAAAAACAGGTTTTTTGTTCAAAAGGATCTCACCGTCTTTAACTTCTACAGACCGGAAGCCAATTTCGTCTTCAATCGCATCCGCACCCGCTGTAAGCCGTACCTTATATAAGTTTGGATGCTCCGGCGACCAGAGGGCCAGTTTTGCATTAAAACTAAAGGAGGCGTATCCAACCGAATCTGTTTCTATATTTCTTTTTATGCCCGCTGCCGGAATTTCGAGCATAACTTTTTCTTTATGCCCGCCCTTAACTTTTACCCACCCGCTGATCTCGTTCAGGGTTGCTTTCTTTAGCTGGATAAAATAATCATCGACATATTTTGAGGGAAGCTGCACTAAATTTACGCTCCGGGTAATACCTCCGTAATTCCACCAGTCGAACTTGCGGGCGGGGATATTATTTTCCTTCCGCTCGTTATTTACCTTTACTATAAGAAGGTTTTCACCTTGCTTTATTTTTTCGCTTACATCGATTTTGAAGGAATTAAAGCCGCCCTCGTGACTTCCGACCTTTTCGCCGTTTAAAAATACCTCACATTGGTAACTGACGGCCCCGAATTGCAGCAGGGTATGGCTGTTCGGCGCTCTGTTATAATTGAAGCTCTTTTTATACCAGATCGTTCCTTCATAATATTTAAGTTCCGGTCTTTGCGAATTCCAGTCGCCGGGGACGCTTAAGGTCTGGCTGTTGTCAAATGAGAATTCAAGGAATTCATTTTTTCCGGAGGCGAGTTTGTTTTTTATGATTGCCGGATTGGCATTATCATACCAATCTACTACTACTTCCCATTTCCCGTCGAGATTAAAAAGCTCTCTTGCCGGTTTTTTTTGCATTTGTTGTGCATATACTATAACCGGCACTATAGTGTTAAATAAGAAAAGAAAAAAGATCGTTTTTTTTAACATCCGATATGTCCTTATTCTGTTGTTGAATTTAACTGTATTGCCGCAGTTTTTAGCCCGGCACTTTTAGCTTTTACTTTAATCAGGCCTGCTTTCAGGCTGCTTCTAAGTATCAGCAGGCATTTTCCTTCCCAGGCCTTCCGGTGGCTGGCAACGAATAATTCGTCGGACATGCGGTCGCCATTGCCAACACCAGCTAGTACGGCGGGGCCTTCAATTTCGAAATGAATATCATTGCCGGCATCGGGTATAAGGATACCGTTTTTATCAACAACATTTACTTCTATATAAGCCAGATCCATTCCGTTCGAAAGTATCCTCGCAGAATCTGTTTTCAGGACAATCCTGTCTGCCTCACCGGCGGTTCTGATCTCGTCTACCGCGATATCTTTTCCATTTTTGCGTGCTATAGCTTTGATACTTCCGGGCTCGTAGGTTAGTTCCCAAACTATTTTATTCTTAGGGAAATCCTTTAGCTTTTTAATGCCGACAGAGCGGTTGTTTACAAAAAGTTCTACTTCATCTCCGCTGGTAAAGGTATACAATGTAAGCTTCTGGCCATGCTTCCAGTTCCAGCTGTCGGTCATCTTGAGTGTATTCATAAAAACATCGTTCCAGACCCTCGCTTCCGTGTGCGCAGCATCGAATACCGTTATCTTCACCATCGGATCTTCTGAATATAAGCTTTTTATATAATAAGAAATTGGCTTCCAGAAATCGCACCAGTCGATAATACCGTTCCAGCCTTTGGATGGCCAGGCGAATGATTCGCCGATGTAGTCTGTTCCTCCCCAGTAAAACTGCCCGCATGCATAACTGTGATCGTAATTGAAGAAGTTCTCCCCGCCGTTATCTGTGGTCATTTCACTTTCAATGAAGACCAGCTGAGGAAATTTGATACGGTCGCGTTTGTAAAACCGTGACATATAATTATCACTCATCACATCCATATAAAAGGCCATCGGTGCAGGTTCGTCTTCATCCCTTACAGGATACATGCCGCTTGTTATTTTTCTTGTAGGATCAACCCGGCGTACCGAGTCCATCATCGTTTTCAGCAGGGTGACGAATTTAGGGTCTTTATAGTCTTTTTTGCCGAACACTTCGTTGCCCACGCTCCAGATGAATACAGAGGGGTGGTTGCGGTCGCGCTTTATGAACCAGGCCAGGTCGTGCTGCCAGTTGTCTTCAAACGCGTTATCTGCTCCGTAAAACTCAGCATGCCATTTATCAAAGCTCTCATCAAATACCAGGATACCCAGCTCATCGCAGAGGTCAAGTACACTTTTATCATGCGGATTATGGGAGAGCCTGAGGGCATTACAGCCCATTGCTTTTAACCCCAGGAGGCGTCTTTTAAACCCCTTTGCATACGCTGCTGCCCCCAGAGGTCCTAAATCGTGATGTATATTTACACCCTTAAGGAATACTTTTCTGCCATTCAGTAAAAAGCCTTGCTCAGGATTGAAATGTACCGTTCGTATGCCAAAACGGGTATGCTGAACATCCATCGTGTCCTTTCCGGCGACGATATAACTTCTTGCCGTATACATTTCAGGGGAAAGGATATCCCAGCGCTCCGGATCTGATATCTCTGTCTCCTGTTTAAAGGTATAAGTTTCTCCGGGAGCCAGTGGCACACTTGCTGTCAGCGTTTTAATTTCTTTGCCGGAAGGGGAGATAAACTGTGTTTTTAATGTGGTGAGCGTTCTTGCGGCAGTTCTGTTAATAACCTCGGTCTGGATAGCAAGCTCTGCCTTAGCGGTTGTGACGAGCGGCGTTGAAATAAAAATGCCGTTTTCTGCGAAATGCAGCGGATTGCTGATATGCAGCCAGACATTGCGGTAAATGCCTTCGCCTGTATACCACCTGGAACTCAGTTTATAAGTATTGTCGTAACGTACAGCTATTACATTTTCTTCACCTGCCTTTATGTAAGGGGTGATATCATAGGTGAACCCGGTGTAACCATTCAGGTGTTTGCCAAGAGTAGTGCCATTTATCCATACTTCTGATGCGCGGTAAACGCCTTCAAATTCGATACTGACTTTTTTACCGTTAATGTTTCCGGGTACGGCAAACTTCTTCCTGTACCAGCCGATATGCCTTGGCCGGTAGCCATTCTGCCTTGATCCGCTTACCGTATCAAAAGAACCGGCTATGCTGCCGTCATGAGGCAAATCTACTGTCTTCCACTTTTTATCGTCGAAAAAGGTGTTTTTCGCTTCAGGAATATCTCCTATAAAAAACTTCCAGTTAAAGTTCAGAAGTTTGTCCTCTCTTATTTTGTTTATGGGCTGAGCGCCGGAAGTATGTATCAGGCAGCTGAAAAGAAAGAGGAGGATGAAAGTTGCTTTGCTATTATTTAAGGCAGTCATGGTAAGATTTAAATATTATCCAACTTAAAGATTAATGGTCCCTTTTAACTTAAGGTCATCGGATGAAGACCCTATGTTGATATTAAAAGCTCCTTTTTCCCATTGCCAGTCGTGTTTTTTGATGTCATAGAACGAGAAGGCGTCTTTACTGAGATTTATAGATACCTGTCTGCTTTCTCCTTTTGGTATCCATACTTTTTCAAATCCTTTCAGCTCTTTAACCGGTCTTTGTACCTTGCATTGAACGTCAGTAACATACAATTCAGCTGTTTCAAATCCGTCAGCCGGGCCATCATTGCTGATCGTGAAAGTTACGGTAACTTCCGCATCGTTTTGATTGGCAACCTTTACATTAAGATCTTTATAGCTGAAGCGGGTATAAGAAAGCCCGAAACCAAAGGGATATAAGGGCTTGATTCCCTGTTTGTCAAAGTGCCGGTAACCCACAAATATTCCTTCTTTATAAGTCACCGTTTTAGAAATTTTGTTCTCATCGTAATTTCCATAGGCAGGGGAGTCTTTCCATTCCTTCTCGATACTGAATGGCAGTTTTCCAGAAGGATTCACTTTTCCGAACAGTACTTCAGCAATGGCATTTCCCCCTTCGCTGCCTGCGTATAAGGCATGAATTATAGCTCCTGCCTTGTCATTCCATTTGCTCATGTTCAGGCCTCCGCCGGCATTCATCAGCACTACCGTCCGCGGGTTAGCAGCTGTTACTGCCTGAATCAGACTTTCCTGGGCTGGGCTAAGATCAAAAGGCCGGTCCTGGCCTTCCTGTTCAACAAAACTGTTCATGCCGGTACACAGGATCACGATGTCAGCAGTTTTTGCCGCCCTGATCGCGCTTTCCGCATCGGTCCCTTCATCATAGATAAACTTGGTAGAAGGACCGGCATGTTTCATAATCCCGTCGAGTACGCTGACGGTATACCATGGATGGACCTTAGAACTTCCGCCGCCGCCAAAAACATAAGCTTTGGGTTTATGTGTCCTGTCATTATAGAGAACTGGATTTGCATTTTCGCCGATGAGAGCTATCGTTTTAATGCCCGGCTTTAAAGGCAGCAGCTGATCCTGGTTCTTCAGCAGGATAATGCCTTCTTCTGCAACTTTTTTTGCCGTCAGGTTAGCATACTCATTAAAAGCTGGTATCGAGATATCTTTTTGCGGGCGGTCGAAAAAGCCAAGTTTAATTGCCGGGTAAAAGATACGTTTAACCATATCATCCAGGCGGTTCATGCTGAGTTGTTTGTTTGCCAGCGCGGCATGTACGCTGTCGCGTCTGAAATGTTTGTAACTGCCCATTTCCATATCCAACCCGGCATTCGCTGCCCCGGCAGTTGAGTAGGTGCAGTCCCAGTCGCTCATAACTGGCCCTTTAAAAGCCCATTTATTCTTTAATATGGTGCTGAGCGTATATTGGTTCTGAGTACTCCAGACTCCGTTAACAGGATTATAGGCGGCCATTACAGAATAGACGTCCGCTTCTTTTACAGCAGCTTTAAACGGTGGGAAGTAAATTTCGTGCAGGGTACGTTCATCAATCACAGAGCCCGTTTTATGCCTGTCAAATTCCTGCTCGTTACCTACGAAATGTTTTACTGTAGCGGCTACGCCGCGTGCCTGTATCGCTTTAATAAAAGGTACGATCAACTGCGAGGTCAGGTAAGGATCTTCCCCGAAATACTCGAAATTCCTGCCGGCCTTCGAAGAACGGTAGATATTAACTCCGGGACCAAGGAAGTAATGTAACCCGCGGCTGCGCCATTCCTGCCCGTAGGCGTCTCCGAGCTGCCGCATTAAATCGCGGTTCCAGGTTGCTGCGGCCATGATAGCAGCCGGGAAAGCCGTCGCACGTCCATGAATTCCCCAGGAGGCGACACCTGCAGGTCCGTCGGCCATAACTATAGAGTCGATCTGCAGCCGTTTCACCGGGTGGAAATAGAAGTCTTTATACCCGGCAAGCATATCTATTTTTTCGTCAGTACTAAGCTGGCTTACCAGGTCATTCAGCCTTGTCTCTGCATCCAGTTCAGGATTTAACCATCGCGGTTTATCCTGAGCGGTCAATGTTAATATGCATAACAGGTAAGCCGTTAAAAAAGAATAGAATTTCATATGTGTGGTTTAATAAAAGAATAGTTATAACTGCAATTCTCTTAAAAAAATAGGAGGGAAGCAGGATTTTAAATAGTCATAAAAGGGGTATTTTTTCGGAAAGAATAAAATGGAGTTCTAAATACGGAGCTATCTGTCATGTGTTTTTTTTTGCTGCAGACACAAGGCTGTCCTGTCGCCGAGAACATGCAGGGCCAAAAAAACTTGTTTAAAAAATATATTGTTATAGCCGGAATTTTATTAGCAATTTACGGTTCTGTTTGAAAGCATACCTAAACTTAATTATAAAACAGAAGACATGGCTAAACCTACTAAATACCTAGACCCTTTAACCGACTTTGCCTTTAAAAAGATCTTCGGCTCAGATCCTAATAAGGATCTCCTTATCGCCTTTCTTAACGAAATATTCCAGGGGCGTAAGAATATTGTCGATTTAGTATACAATAAGAATGAGCATCCCGGTGATCTTGCTAATGAAGGGGGAGCCATATTTGACCTGTTGTGTACCGGTGATCAGGGCGAAAAATTTATTATCGAAGTTCAACGGTCCAGACAGGAGAACTTCAGGCAGCGGGCGCTGTTCTATACCAGCCGCCTGATCAGCGAGCAGGCTCCCAAAGGCCGCAGAAGTAAGTGGGCCTATGTTTTACCGGAAGTTTATCTTGTTGGCCTTTTGGAAGACTTTGAGCTGGAAGGAGACATATCTGATATATACCTGCACGATATTTGTCTGTGTAACAGGGAAACAGGTAAGATATTCTACGACAGACTAGGATATTTTTTTATAGAATTGCGTAAATTTGTCAAAACAGATATTGAACTGGAAAGCGATCTGGAAAAGTGGATATTCGTGCTTAAGAACATGAGTACTATGGACAAGATTCCGGTATACTTACGCAAACCTGTATTCGAAAAGTTATTCGGTGTAGCCGAATACTGCAAATTAACCATGGAGGAAAAGCAGATGTACGACAATAGCTTAAAATACAAATGGGATAATGAAAATGTGCTGGATTATGCAGTTAAAGAGGCAGTAAAAGGAGCGAAGGCAGAGGCTTTAAAGGAAGCACAAAAGAACATAGCTTTAGAAATGAAAAAAGCAGGCTTACACGTAGCTGATATAGCGAAATTCACAAAGCTTTCTATCGAAGATATTGAACAGCTGTAATGCGCTATTCGCCTGCCTTATCAATATTTAATCTTTACTCCTTTTTTAAACAGAGGTTTATTCCGTTTAGCAAATTCAGAAGGAGTAAGCCCAAACAGCTTAATGAACTGGGTTCTGAAATATTTGGTATTGCTAAACCCCGCTTCAAAAGCAACTTCATTGATGTTCAGTTCAGTATTGATCAGCATCTCGGCAGCTTTGCGCAGACGTATCAGCCGGATAAAATTCGTAACCGTATATCCGGACATCGACTTGACCTTCCTGTATAGGTTAGAATGACTCATGCCGATTTCCGAAGCGAGTACCTTAATACTGAAGTTAGAGTCGGTAAGGTGATTCTCAACTATATCCATGCATCTCTGCAGGAATTTTTTATACTCTTCAGAAATAGAGACAGTATTCGACTGTAAAGTAATTTCATTATAGAAATAACTCTTGAGGTTACTGCGCGCATTGATCAGGTTAGCCACCCTTGCTATCAGAATATCCTTTTCAAACGGCTTGCTGATATAATCGTCTGCACCACAATCAAGACCTCTCAGATTATTTTCAGAAGATGTACTGGCAGTTAAAAGAATTACGGGGATATAACTCAGCGCCGGATCCTGTTTAAGCCAGCTGCACCATTCAAATCCAGTCATGCCGGGCATCATTACATCGCAGATAACAAGGTCTGGATTTTTTTCCTTAACTATCGCCATGCCTTCCTCTCCATTTGTTGCCTGGTAAACGATATAATGGGAGCCAAATACAGTATGGATGTAATTTCTGATCTCATGATCATCGTCAATGGTCAGGATCGACCTGCGGTCACTGAAGATGTCCTGTACCTCAAATACCTCTTCCTGAATACTGGCGGGAGCATAATCTGCTGTTTCCGCCAGTTCTTCAATAAACATCGATTCGGATTCATCCTGACTGTTGACCACTCCCGCCGGGAAATGATCTTTTCCTTTCGGTAGTGTCAGTTTAAATACCGTGCCCTTACCAAGCTCACTTTTATAGGAAAGCTGTCCGCTATGTTCCTCCGCAAATTGTTTTGCAAGGAAAAGACCTATTCCGAAACCCGCTTTGGCAGGGGTGCCCGAATGGCGGTGCTGGTAGAACTTTTCAAAGATCTGCTTTTCTACGCCCTGTTCAATGCCGCATCCGGTGTCGCTGACTTCAATAATGAAAGCAGAGGACGCTTCAGTAAGACTGATCGCAACTTTCCCAGCAGGAGGAGTAAATTTCAGCGCATTGGATACCAGGTTAAAGAGAATGATCTCCAGTTTTTCGCGGTCAGCATACAGCAGAACATCTTCATACTGCGAGCTGAAATCCAATTGGATGCCTTTGGACTTTGCCTGTTGCTTGAAACACAATACCACCTCCCTGCAGAATTGATCCACATTAAGAGGGCTTACATTCATAGGTACCGTTCCGGAATCTGCTTTTCTGAACAGCAGGAGCTGATCTACAAGGCTGAGTAATCGCCTGGCGTTGCGGTAAACAATGTTGATCTCCTGTTCCTCTACCGGGCGCCGGCTCATTAAGATGTCTTTCAGAGGGGTAATGATCAGCGACAGGGGCGACCTGAACTCATGGGAAATGCTGGTGAAAAATTCGAGTCTTTTCTCATAAATTTCACGTTCCTTCTCCTGTATGGCTTTCTGCTTTTTCTCGTTCGCCACCGCCAGTTTTACTTCATACTCCAAACGGGTTTGCCGTATTTTATATCTGAAGTACAGGTATATTAAGGCTGCAATAACAGAAAGATAAACGATATAAGCAAGCCATGTGCGGTACCATGGAGGTAAAACGATAACCCGGACTGCAATTTGTTTTTTTATCCAGGCGCCGTCCCTATTGCTGCAGTTGACCACAAAGGTGTAGTTGCCGGGGGCAAGATTCGTATAAGTGGCACTTCGGGCATCACCTGCATTGATCCAGCTTTTGTCCCAGCCCTTCATCTGGTAACGATAACGTATCCGCTCTGCATATGGGAATTCTATGGCTGTAAAATCAAACGTAAAGATTGCTTCGTCATAGGGAACTTTTAATTCCCTGATCTCATCTATACCCTGTTTGGTGACATAAGGAGTCAGGTCTTCCTGCGGTTTGTTGTTAATACTGAGTCCCGAAAAAACAAGATTAGGATTTTTTCTCAGCGGAGGTATCTGGTCAGGATAAAAGAGCGTTACGCCTTTAAGCCCACCGAAAGCCATCTCGCCTGATTTTAATGCGAGCGAAGCATTATAGTTAAATTCATTGCTAGTTAAGCCATCTACCCGGGTATAGGTGCGAAAAGTTCTTTTCCTGATGTCGAAGCAGGATAAACCATTATAGGTACTTATCCATAAATTTCCTTTTTTGTCGCCCTGTATATTCAGGATATGATCGTTTCCAAGGCCGTCAACGGTAGTGTATTTTTTTATAATACGCTTATTTCTCCTGTCGAAAAGAACAAGTCCGGCCTCCGTTCCAACCCAGAAGTTCCCGGCCTGGTCTTCATGAATAGCCCTTACCGTTTTTTCCATTGGGAAATATTCATGTTTGTTGGTCTTCCAGTTTATCCGGATCAGGTTAGACCAGTCGCCGCCCCATTGCTGTCCATTGCTGTCTTCCTGTAGTACCAGCACATTTTTCAGGGATGCATCAAATTGGTCAAACCGGTCTTCCTTTTTGTTGAACAGGTAGATTCCGTTTTGAATGGAGCCCGCCCAAAGCCGTCCCGATCGGTCTTCATATAATACCCAGAAAACTTTGGATGAACTTTGACCCCTGGAGTTTTTACCATAATAGGTAATAAATTTATTTGAAGAGGGAAGATATCGGCTTATCCCTCCGTCATATGTGGCCAGCCAGATATTTCCCGATTTATCACCTTTAATACTCGTGATAAAATTCCCTGATATAGAGCCGGGATCGGCAGGGTTATGTTTAAAATTTGTAAAACGGTTATTGGTACGGTCCCATACGCTGAGTCCGCCGCCATCAGTTCCAATCCATAGTTTTTTAGCTGACTGCTCAAAAAAAGACAGGACGAAATTATCGCTTAAGGAACTTTCAGAACCGGGCTCGTGTGCAATATTTCTGAATTTGGCTTTCCCCGGATCTATAATATTTACACCGCCTCTGAGCGTTCCAACCCATTTTCTTGATTCCTTATCACAGTATAGGGCGGCCACAGCATTGCTGGATAAAGAAAGTTTGCCCGGTTTGTTCGTGATGTAGCTGAATGTATCTGAGTCCTGATGCAGTATATTTATTCCTCCACCGTCTGTCCCTGCCCACAGTTCATCGCCGCCCGCCATTAACAGGCTGGTTATCTGGGAAGATAATAACTGTCCGGCTTTCTGTGTATAGTGTTTGTCTGTTTTACGGCTGCTCAGGTTGTAACGATAAAGTCCGGAAGAATTGGCGATCCATAAATTATTTTTATCGGGCAGTATGCAATAAGCATATGTTATAGTTCTGTCGACTAAAGTGATTTTTTTTTTCTTGCTGTCGTACCTGCATAGACCCGTATTATCTATACTCAGCCAGAGATTTTGCCGCTCATCCATGGCCATGGCCTGTATGTTATAAGTCGTAGAGCTTTCGCTGCCATTTACAAGGGGCACAAGACTGCCCCCGGTCTCATCGCCCTTTTCAAATAATACAAGCCCTGTATATTCCAGGGCAGCAAAGACATTGCCGGTTCCGTCAGTCTCAATATCATTTATCAGCTGGTCTATCCGGACCGGATTATTATCGCCGGTTTTTTTATAAACGGCAGGTCTGAAATTACCCGACAAGGTATTATAAATACTCAGGCCGTGATGTGTACCCACCCAAAGTTTCCGGTTTTTATCTTCAGCAATAGCACTTATCCAGTTATCCTGCAGGGAGCTGTTATCGTTTTCTTTATTCCGGAAGATTTCAAAACCATACCCATCGTACCTGCACAGGCCGTCTGATGTGCCGAACCATAAAAAACCGTTATGATCCTGGAAGATAGACCTTACAGCGCTATGAGATAGTCCGTTATTTACATTCAGGTAATCTATATAGGGAATTTCCTGGCCGTTCAGGGGAAGCAGTTTACTGATAACCGCTATTACTGTAAGGCAGCAGATTTTGAATGCTCTCCGGAAGTTCATCATGTAGGTTCTGTATGTATTAGTCAGAATAAATCTACAAAAATATGGAATAGTTTCTTCTGAAATTTTCGCGCAGCAAGGAGTTAAGGTTTTAAATCCGGTCCTCAAAAATTTCCAGGCCCCATTCCTCAAGCCATTTTATCTGCAGCTGGTCCTCCTTAAAAGTAAGGGGCAGCCAGATGTGCCTGCCATTGACAGCATTTTTAGGGTCCCACTTATCTGCCATAAATATAAAGGCGTTTTTCTTTCCCTGTACCTGTAAAACGTACGTGCTCTGGCCGCCGAAAGTAAGATCAGCACCCTCACCGGTACAAGGATTACCTTTATAGGTCCATGGTCCCAGGATAGTACTCGCGCTAAACCATCTTGCCGCATTTGGCGCCCATCCTGTACACCCGGAACCAATCATATAATATTTACCGTTATTTTTGAAAACCGCAGGTGCTTCGGTTTCGAAACCGGGATATACACGCACAAACTTTCCGGAATGCCCGGTATAGTCATCGCTAAGTTGCGCTATATGCAGTGTCTTGTTCTCTTCGGATGAGAAGATATGATATGCTTTACCATCATCATCCACAAAAAGTGTCATATCCCGTGCCATCTGGCCTCCCGGCAGGTCCCGGCAGAATATGCTGTCGCTATGGCTTCCCGGAGCCTTAATGTTTATTTTTTGAGCAGCGGGCGTACCTTCAGGGTAGAAAGGAAGCCTGCCTGCATTGGGACGATAGCTTTTAATGAATTTATAAGGTCCGGTGATCTTGTCGGCAATAGCAACACCTGTGCGGGCTGCAGTATAACCTTTCCCTGCGAGTTCGAGATGAAACCACATAACGTATTTTCTGGTCTGCCTGTTATAAATAACCTTAGGCCGTTCAAGAATACAGCCCTTCGTAATATCATTCTCAGGGTCTTCAGACACTTTCAGCGCCACACCCGCATCTTCCCAGTTGTAGAGATCGCGCGAGGAGTAACAATGTACGCCTACCTGGGCCAGGTTGCCAGCTTCCCCTGCAATTTTATGTTCTCCAAACCAGTAATATGTTCCATTGTCATAGAGAACACCGCCGCCATGAGCATTAATATGAGTGCCATTATTATCCGGCCATAACTCAGCGGGCCTGAAAGATTTCTGCTGTGCCCGCAAGGAAGCAGAGCAGATAACCGTAAATAGTATCAGTAACAGATGGATAAAAATGGGTGTTCCGGTCCTCTTGGTTTGTTTCATTCTGGATATTTTTTAAAAGAGCAATTTGTGCCGTATTTCCGAAACCGAGAGGGTGCAAATTCTGCATATAGACGGTTCAATTTGAGCAAAAAAATAATAAGAGAGCCCCTGAAAGCCTTTAAACGCGGGTTTGCTTAAAAAGGATCCCTAAATTGGCGGATTTGCAGCCGTTTTGAATCCTGAATAGTTGGGACGTTTGACTTAACCAGTTTATACCTTTTTATGCCCAGATATCTGATGTTGCGCCAGGCAATGAGTTTTAAATTTATTCAGTATGTATGAAAATTTACCGATACCGGATGGTTGATGCTTTTGATTTGCAGGTGCAGTAAGGCAAATCTCTTTAATGATCTTTGCAACCGCTCCCAATTTTTGGGAACGGTTTTATGAGAAATTCTTTGAGATTTTGAAATGAATAAATTCCCCGAAGCTTATTTTTGAATTGTTAGTTCTGCCCGGCAGCGGGTAATGATTAAGCCAATATAAACATCATAACCATACATGAACACACGTAGATTAAGATCTTTTTTCTATCCTCTCGCCTGCCTTCTCTTCTTTCTGGCAGGGACCAGAACATTGTTCGCAGGCTCAGATAAAGGCGGTATGCATCCGCAGGAGCAGATAGATTTCGTCAGGCAGCAGGTAAAGCAAAAAAAGGAACCTTTCCTTTCGGCTTTCAACCAGTTAATCAGTAAGGCAGACTCTTCGCTGAACATCGTACATCATGCGGTAGAAGACTACAGGGTTCCCGGATTTTATCAGGATAAAGACGGCCATCGCAGGCAGTCCCTGGCGCTACAGGTAGATGGTATTTCGGCCTACAGCTGCGCTCTGGCCTGGAAGCTGACCGGCAAAGAAAAATATGCCGGCAAGGCGCTGTACTTTCTGAATGCCTGGGCATCGGTCAATAAAAAGTATTCAGAACTGGACGGATCTCTGGTAATGTCTTATTCCGGTACCACGCTGATGATTTCTGCGGACCTTTTAAAGAACTATAAAAAGTGGAAAACGGCCGACCGTGATCAGTTTACTGCCTGGACAAAAAATGTATTCCGGCATGCCGCCAATAGCATCCGTTTCCGTAATAACAATTCGGGCGACTGGTCCAGGCTGGCCTCTCTGCTGGCAAATTCTTATCTTGGAGATACTGCGGATTTCCAGGAAGACGTACGTCTTATTAAAAAAGATCTCTTCGAAAAAATAGACGCAGACGGCCATATGATCGAAGAGGTAAAACGGCAGGGAAACGGTATCTGGTATACCTATTTTTCACTGGCTCCGCTTACGGCGTCTATGTGGGTCATCTACAATAAAACCGGGGAGAACCTGTTTTTCCAGCAGAAAAACGGTGCTTCTGTCAAAAAAGCGCTCGATTATCTTTTATATTACAATCAGCATCCTGATGAATGGAAATATTTTAAGGATCCTGTAACCGGCAGTAAAGAATCCATGTACGGCTTCTGGCCGGCAAACCTGCTGGAGGCTATGAGCGGTATTTACGATAGCGGGGAATACAGGTCGTATGTTGCGCCTCATCGCCCGGTAGTTTATTTAAAACACGACTATGCCTGGACGTATCCTACGTTATTTCCCCTGAGCCTGAACGGTTATAAATAAAACACATCTAGTAACATATACTATATCCGGAAATGGTATACTTAACCTATTAAACAGAAACCAATTACAAGCGGACGATGATCCATACATTTAATTCTTTACGTTTTTTAATCTGCACAATTTTAATCGCTGCAAACCTTGTTTTAAAGGCGCAGCCGGTTTATATCCCTATAGAAAGTCAGAATAATGCCCTGGTATTACAGGCCGCCCAGGGCAGCGTGCCCCGGATTGTATATTTCGGTCCGCGCCTGCCGGATAAGGCTGAATATTCCAGGATCGCTTCACAGTACCGGCAGGGTACCGATTACTCCGGTATTTTGAATGCCGCTTATACCCCTTCCGGTACCCATAATCTGGTAGAACCGGCCATCAGCCTGACGCATGCCGACGGAAATACCTCTCTCGACCTGCACTATGTTAGTCATCATATTAAGCTGCTGGATAATAATAATTTTGAAGTTACGGTTCTGCTCAGAGATCCTGCTTATCCCTTGCAGGTAACGCTTCATTATAAGGTGTACTACAATGAAGATGTCGTTGAGCAGTGGACTACCATTACACATCAGGAAAAAAAAGAAGTTGTTTTGCACAAATATGCCTCTGCAAATTTGTATTTAAAAGCCGGAAGCTTTTGGCTCAGGCAATATCACGGGGATTGGGCAATGGAAATGCAGCCGGAAGAAACACGTCTTACTCATGGAATAAAAACTCTCGACAGTAAGCTTGGTACCCGCGCTCATCTTTATCAGCCGCCGGTATTTATGGTGTCTATGGATCAGCCTTCGGGCGAAGACCATGGCTCGGTATTGTACGGGCAGATGGAATGGTCCGGGAACTTCCGGGTCGATCTTGAACTCGATCCACTGAATAACCTGCGTATCATCGCCGGGGTTAATAATCATGCTTCTGATTATTATCTGCAGCCGAAGGAAGAGTTTAATACACCTGTTTTTTTGTTCACCTTTTCTGATAAAGGAAAGGGTGAGGCAAGCCGTAAACTGCACAAATGGGCAAGGAGTTACAGGATAACAGACGGAAAGGGAGAACGTCTGACACTGCTCAATAACTGGGAATCTACTTTTTTTAATTTTAATGAAAATAAGCTGGCGCAGCTTCTGAAAGATACCAAAAAGTTAGGAGTTGATCTTTTCCTGCTTGACGATGGATGGTTCGGCAATAAGTTTCCGAGGAACAGTGATAATGCAGGGCTTGGCGACTGGCAGGAAAACAAGCAAAAGCTGCCCGGCGGCATAGCCTCACTGGTGAGGGAAGCCGATGCTAATGGCGTTAAGTTCGGCATCTGGCTGGAGCCGGAAATGGTGAATCCGAAGAGTGAGCTTTATTCCAAACACCCCGACTGGATTATCAAACAGCCTGCCAGACCAGAACACCTGTATCGCAACCAGCTGGTACTGGATATGAGCAATCCTGAAGTTCAGGATTTCGTTTATAACCTGGTAGACGGTTTGTTTTCCGGCAAGAACAGTCCGTCCTATGTGAAGTGGGATTGTAATGCCGTTATTTATAATGCTTACTCTGCCCACCTGAAAAACCAATCGCACCTGTACCTGAAATATGTTGAGGGCTTATATAAGGTACTGGAAAGGATCAGGGCAAAATATCCGAAAGTGCCGATGATGTTATGTTCAGGCGGCGGCGGAAGGGTCGACTATGCCGCCCTAAGATATTTCACAGAGTTCTGGCCAAGCGATAATACAGATCCGCTGGAACGTATTTATATTCAGTGGGAATATTCGTATTTCTATCCCGCTATTTCAAGTGCTAACCATGTTACAGACTGGACAAAACTTCCTGTCAAGTTTAAAACCGATGTAGCTATGTCGGGCAAGCTCGGTTATGATATTGATATAACACACTTAAGTGAGAACGATCTGAAATTCAGCCAGCAGGCTGTCGCCGTGTACGATTCGATAAAATATATCATATGGCATGGTGATCAATACCGGCTTTCAGACCCCTGGCATAATGATGTGGCTGCATTAGTATATACCAACAGTGGTCGTTCGTCTGCGGTGATGTTTAATTATCTTGTAGGTAACCGTTATGAGAACGGCAGCAAAGGCCCTATACCTTTGAAAGGTCTCGATCCCGCAAAGAAATACCGGCTGAAAGAGATCAACCTTTATCCCGGGGCGAAATCTCCATTCGGTGCCGGTACTGTTTATTCAGGTAGCTTTCTGATGACCGTAGGCATAAACCCTGTGGTTAACTCCGGACGCAGAAGTGTTATACTGCGCCTTGACGAAGTAAACTAAAACAAAGAAACACACAATATATGGAACTTAATTTTCGAAGAATAGCTGTCGCCACCCTTTTTCTCTGCCTTTCAGGAATCTTACATGCATCAGCTCAGAGTATGCCCGATGCTTCGTTTAAACCTGCACATATCCTTGATAAAATGCATCAGGTTGCCGACTGGCAGCTCAAAACCTGGAAGGAAGAAGGGTTCAGCCATCGTAAGGCCGACTGGACAAATGCTGTTTGTTATACAGGACTGTACGCAGCCGGGACTTTAAAGGGCGGTAAAGAGTATTTAAAAACACTGGTGGATATAGGTAATGACCTGGGCTGGAACACCGGCAAGTATCGCTTTTATGCTGATGATTATTGCATTGGCCAGACCTATGCACTGTTGTACGGCAAGTACAGGGATAAAAAGATGATCACACCTTTTCTCTTACAGGCCGATAGCATTGTTGGCCGCTCACATGAAGAGCCTTTAAACTGGAAAAATAATATTCAGCACCGCGAATGGGCATGGTGTGATGCTCTTTATATGGGGCCGCCGTCATTGGCTTATCTGAGTACGGTTACCGGCGACCCAAAATACCTGGATATGGCCAGTAAACTCTGGTGGAAAACAACCGGCTTCCTATACGATCCGCAGGAAAAATTATATTTCCGGGATGAGAGCTATTTTGATAAAAAAGAGAAAAACGGAGCGAAGACCTTTTGGTCGCGGGGGAATGGCTGGGTAGTAGGAGGTCTGGTACGTGTACTTGAAAATATGCCGTCCAGCCACCCCGACAGGCAGCGTTTTGAGAAACTTTATAAGGAAATGATGGGAAGGGTGATTGCTTTGCAACAGCCGGATGGAAGCTGGCATGCTTCTCTGCTGGATCCTGCAAGTTTCCCCATTAAAGAGATGAGCGGTACAGGCTTTTATTGTTATGCACTTGTATGGGGATTGAATCATGGCTTGCTGGACGCCGCTACCTGTCTGCCCGCAGTTAAAAAATCCTGGACTGCCCTCACTTCGGCAGTTATGGAAAACGGTAAACTCGGGTATGTGCAGCCCATAGGGGCCAGCCCCGATAAAGTAGATGCCGAAAGCACTGAGGTTTATGGAGTTGGTTCTTTTCTGCTGGCCGGATCTGAGCTTTATCAATACATGAAAAAACATCCGCAGGCCAGGAAATAAGAATCTAACAATATACAAGGTAAATCTATGCGCTTTAACGTTCCATCTTACTGTTGTATTGTTCCTGCTACCGGATGCGAAGTTTCTCCGCTCATCATATTTTTAATTAATCAAATAGTCGTTAATGAGTAAAATATATTCAAGTTCTATAAGAGGTCTTTTTGCTCTCTGGATTATTTTCTTATCTGGTCTGGTCCATGCCCAGGCAAATGGAGAAAAGCCCTTAAGGGTTTTTCTGATAGGCAACAGCTTTTCACAGAATGCAGGTAAATATCTCCCTCAGCTGGCGAAAGACGGTGGTTTTGCGTTAACTCTTGGCAGGGCAGAGCTTCCCGGTTGTCCGCTGAAGCGCCACTGGGAACTCGTGGAAGCGGAAGAGAATAATGATCCCAAAGGAAAAGCATATAAGGGAAAATCGCTGAAGGAACTTTTATCAGAGGGGAAATGGGATATCGTAACTATACAGCAGGCATCCATTTTATCAGGAGATGTAAACACCTATATCCCTTATGCGCAGAACTTATACAACTATATCAAAAAAATTCAGCCTGATGCAGAAGTCGTTATTCACCAGACTTGGGCCTATCGTTCAGATGCGCCTTCTTTCAGCCAGACAGGAGAAGGAAAATACGCGCAGACAGATACGGAGATGTGGGAAAAATCAAGAGCGGCCTATCATTCTGTTGCTGCCAGATTAGGAATCAGGATCATCCCTGTAGGAGATGCTTTTCATCAATTAAGTGCAGCAGAGAGAACTGCGTATAAAAAAGACACAAGTTTTATTGCTGGCCGGGCGGCCAAACCCCGGCTTCCCGATCAGAAAAACTCTTTGCACGTGGGCTATTTTTATAAGAAAGAGAAGCTCGAATTCGATTCGCATCATGCTAACGATGCCGGTTGTTATCTCGGCGGCCTGGTCTGGTATGGCTTTCTTTTTAAGTCATCGCCGGCAGAGCTGAAGTTCAGGCCAAAAACAGTGGACCGAAGATTTGCTAAGCAACTGAGAATAGCGGCTGCAGAAGTTATAACCTCACAATAATTTACATCCTTGCGATATGAAGATCTTCTATATTATCCCGGCATTTTTGCTGATGTATAACCTGGCTTTTAGCCAGAATTACGACGAGTCTAAGGTGCCTGCCTATATACTTCCTGATGTGTTTACAGAGCCAGGAGGGGTGGCGGTAAAAACTACGCGCGACTGGGAGCGATACAGGCGGCCGGAGATCCTCAAACTTTTTGAAGATAATATTTACGGCACCATGCCGGAGAGATTTGATAGTATCAGATTTAAGCTTCTGAAAGAAAAAAAAGGAGCAATGGGAGGAAAGGCAACGCTTAAAGAAGTCGTTATATCGGTTTATAACAAACATCGGTCTATCGGAATAAATCTGGTCCTTTTTACTCCTGAAGGACTGAAAAAGCCGGCTCCCGCATTTCTTCTGATTAATAACCGGGGCAGGAACAATACTGATCCTGAACGCATCATACGGACAGAGTTCTGGCCTGCCGAATTGCTGATTGACAGCGGTTATGCTGTTGCGGCGTTTCATGTCAGCGATCTGGCTCCGGACAATAAAAATACCTTTGCCAGTGCAGCGCTTGAGCTCTTCCCTGATGAGTTATCCAGAAACAGCGGAATGCGGGCCATCGGCGCCTGGGCTTTCGGAGCAAGTCGTATAATGGATTATTTCGAAACAGATCCGGATATAGATGTTTCAAAAGTCGCTGTAGCCGGCCATTCCCGCGGTGGAAAAGCAGCGCTCTGGGCGGCTGCTCATGACAAACGTTTTGCCATTTGCTTTTCCAACTGTTCAGGCAACACCGGAGCTGCCCTTGCCCGGCGGCAGTTCGGCGAAAGAATAACCGATATTAACAGAACTTTCCCTCACTGGTTTAACGACAATTATAAAAAATACAACGACCGGGAAAACCTGCTGCCTGTAGACCAGCACATGCTGATTGCTTTAATTGCACCGCGGCCTGTGTATGTTACAAACGCGTCTGAAGACCTATGGGCAGATCCAAGAGGCACCTACCTGGCCCTTAAAAATGCCGAACCTGTTTACGCTCTTTACGGGAATAAACAAATTTTGCCGGATAATGCTCCTCCATTGAATACCAGTGTAACGAGCGGAGTGATGGGTTATCATAACAGGGAAGGCAAGCATGATATGACGGTATTTGACTGGCAACAGTTTATTGAATTTGCTTCGATGTATTATAGAAGATAACATAATACTCTCAAGTCTCTTATGTTTTTGTAAATTGACTTTTTAAATATTGACTTATGGATAACATTCAAAGTAAATGGATAAAACTCCTTAATGAGCAAAACTTTTCAGGATGGGAAGTTAAAAGCGATGAAGACGAAGTTTTAATAATAGTGCCAGACGACCAGGACCTTGTATTGGTCCATAAGAACATCCCTGATATATTGTTAACACTGAAGCCAGCTATCGACTCAAATGAAAGAGTTGTTTTTGTGGTCGGGAATTCGCAGACAAGTTTTGGCTTTATAGTTAATCCTAATAACAAAGATCTTCATGCGAAGATCTGAACTGGAGGAAAAAATCAGCAAACTGTACTTTATATCTGACGAGCTTGTCCTTGCAATTCACCAGATACAGGAAAGCAGGAATCTTCCGGCAAGGCCTGGCGGTGAAACGTACAGATAAATACGTCTTTGAATGAAGCTTCGGGATCTGTTCCTGGCGGGATAGGGAAGAGGTATTACCAGGTTCGATATGATGCTTTGTGAAATCTTTGCTGAGGCCATTATAAGTCCGCCATTTATAAGGGAAGGCGGACTTACGGCTGATACAGGTAATTGTTTCCGGGTGTTCTTTTCTGGCTTGGGCTGAGCTTGAAGCGCGGCTGCTGTGTGCCTGCCCGGAGACTTACGCGCAGCCTCTGTGACAGATAGTACAAGATGCCTGGAATATTGCCTCCCTGTGGTCAGCGTCTCCTTACGAATTCAACCGCTCTGTTATACCCCATCCCTGCCATTTTCATACCTGCGGTCGAAGCCCTTTTACCATTTTTACAAATCTTCATTCCTTGCTCAGATTTCACCCTCTAACCTTCTGTAATCCCCGTTCATTCTTCGTAAATTGCTCCTTATCCGGTACAGCTGAAACACCGAGTTTCCGGCCCATCCCGGTCAGGTTATTATTAAACACCTTTATCTTATGGCAGTCATAGAAAAAGACGGTGCCTTACGGGGTACCGTTGCAAATTACGTATACAGAAGATACCGCAACTTAAACATTATACAGAGCAAACCGGGCAGGGTCCGCCAGACCTATAACAGTAAAGAAAGCAGCCTGGAATTCGGCCTGTGCAGCACTACGGCAAAACAGATCCGCTACGCCTTTGACCCGGCGGTCAGGGCTTATGACGGAGGTATGATCAATCGTTTCGGCGGACTGGTACGCCGGAGCCTGCAGGCCTGCCGCAGCAAACGCACCGGGGAACGGGATTTTCATGATGCAGCGCTCAGCATGCTGGAAGGCTTCCAGTTCAATACGGCATCACCATTGACGGCTATACTTAAAGTACGGCCGCAAGTGAGCCTTATGGCAGATAACAGGATCCGGGTACAGCTGCCCGAATTCAGGGAACAGGCAGATATCAAAGGCCCGGCAAGGGTAGCCTATTATATCCTGCGGACGCTGGTCCTAAGTTTCGACTTTAAAAAAGAAGTTTACCGCTACGTATGCTGTAAAGATCTCAGGATAGAACGTTCAGCGCTGATCCCGGCACAGGACTGGCAAACGGATGAGCCCATTCCGGCAGGACGGGTAGTACTGGTAAGCACCTCACTGCATGCCTATGTGAGCGATATGCTGAGTGCAGGCGAGTGTATCAACTCCAAAGACTGGAGCCCGGCAGAGCTTACCGGCTGCTGGTCTGTACCGGCAGCAGAAGAACAGGAGACAGAACCGGAGGCAGCAGCAGCAAACGAATACCCGTTTTCTGCTTATTCAGGCAAAGATCTGCTGGAAAGAATGGCTCAGCTGAGGGAGAAATATGCCAGGAAGGAAAAACCGGTACCGATATCGCGTAAAATAAAACCGGAAACGTTCAGGCCGCCTTCAGGCGATATCAGTTTTAAGGTTTAGCGGGCAGCAACATACCTGACTTATATACTCCGGGATTTTTTAGCAGGCTGACTTCCATCCGGTTAATTATTTTTTAAAACATAATTAAAGAATTATTGTCGTATAGTTTTATTATTGTTTGACAAAGCAATTCACCCTGCTATAGAAATATAGCAGGGTTTCTGCAAAGGAAGGAACACAATAGCAGCCTGAGCTTTTAAATATTATAACAGGATCTGGTCCTTAATTTATTTCTTCAATTTATAGGTAGCACCTGATATAGTGACTGCGCTGGCAGCCACTTCGGTTTCAGCCATAGTTCCGGAGTCTTTTTTGCAGCTGCAATACAATAGCGTAAAACATAACAAGGCATACAAATACCATAAATTTAATAAAGAACTGCTTTTCATAAAAACATCTGTTTTATTAATGGAACATCTTCTGTTTGACAGGTACTAAATTCTCTGTGTAAGATGAAGAACTGATGAAATAGGGATGAACGGCAGGAATCTATCGACGAATCGGGGTAAATCCGTTTATATTAAGGCTATTTAAAGGAAGGGTGATTATTACGATAATATATTAAACCAAAATCCGGAGTACTTCTATCTCCGGATTTTGATGTTTCTAATTAACCAGCCAGCTCCGGCACAGTCTTTTTGGTTTCGTATGCTGAAGTATCAAATTCCAGATAAACGGTAGTGCCGTTTCCCCGGCTGCTTTCTACGCTGATACTGCCATTGATATCCTGAACCCGGGCTTTGAGGTTCATTGTTCCCAATCCAGGTGCTGAATTAAGGTCAAATCCCTTCCCATTATCTTCGATCGTAAAGGATATCAGCTTGTTGTGATGGCTCATCTGAACGATGGCCACACTTGCCTCTGCATGTTTAATAATATTACTGATTATTTCCTGTACAGTTCTGTATATAACGATCTTGAAGCTGTCTTTAAGGTGCGGCGGGTCGCCTATCAGCATGAAATCCACATGAAGTGACTCGCTGGATACACGTTTACAGAATTTGGCTAAAGCGCTGTCCAGTTCGCAGTTGAGCAATATATCCGGCGAAAGATTATGGGCAATTGTTCTTATTTCATTCGAAACAGAATCGAGTAAAGCCGAAGTATGCTCGAGTTTGTTAATGGATTCCGGCGGCATCAATGTATTCTGTAATACACTGAGGTGCATTTTGGTTGCGGCCAGCGTACCTCCGACCCCGTCATGCAGATCTCGGGCTAGTCGCTGCCGCTCCTGTTCCTCGCCCTGCATCAGCGCTTGTAACAGCTGGATCTCTGTTTCCTGCTGCATGTTTTTTAACTGCCGCTCATGTATCTTTTTCCTGTTGCGGTAAGCGAAATAAACAAACGAGGCAACCAGTATGGCCATTATTCCGGCTGCCAGGCTGAAAATTGTCAGTTCCCTGCTTTTCTGGATCTGCATTTTCTGTGCGGAGATCTGCAGCTGTTTATCTGCCAGGGCCTTTTTCTTCTGGCTGGTTTCGTATTTAACGGCGAGCTCTTCTACCGCCCTTCTGTTATCCTCGTTAATCCTGCTATTCCTGAATGTTCCGGCTTTCTCATTATAGTCGTATGCCTTTTTATAATCGCCCATGCTGTAACTGGCCCCGGCCAGAGCAGTCAAAATTTCAGGCCTCGCAAATATGTCATCAATCCTCTCCGACTCTTTTAAGGCCGTCTCGAGCACAATAATCTCACTGCGGAAGTCGCCCATTTTGTGAAGTGCATTTGCCATAGTGATCGCAAATGACAGGTAAAGCTGGGTATGGCCGGCGGCGCGGGCATAATTTATACACTTCCGGCTCACCTGTATCGCTTCATCTGTGCGGTTCATATCTGTACAGGCGCTTGAATACAGGTCAAGGGCATAATAGAGCAGGCGTTCATTCCTGAAAAGTTTGGCAATTCTTACTCCTTCCGAAGCGTAGGCATATGCCTGTCTGAAATCTTTGCTGCCGGTGTAGGATACGCTCAGGTTACTCAGTTGCTGAATAAGCTCTGCAGAATCTTTTACTGCTCTGGATATACTGATCGATTTGTTAAGATAAGTTATGGCTTTTGGATAGTTTTCGACGTTGTGGTATAATGCACCGAGGCTGCCCAGTGCAGAGGCAAGCTGTTTCTGTAAATTATTATCTTCAAACGTTTCTATTGCTTTTTGAAAGTAATAGATGCTGCTGTCTGTTTTATTCAGATAACTGAATACACTCCCCATTCCCAGGTGTGCACTCCCTATATCTTTAACGGAACCAGATAAAGTGAAATTTCCTGCCGCTTTTTTATAGCAGGCAAGGGCCTGGCGGTAGTCGCCTTTAAGTGTATAGATATTACCTGTATGCAGCTGGGCTATTCCGGCACCCTGCGGATAATCTAACCTCTCACTCTTTTTAATGCTTGTATTTAATATCCGGCTTGCCTTATCGGGGTCAGTGGCAAGAATGCTTTTTCCATAAGCATTCAGCCTGTTTATTTCTGCAGTGTCTGTGCCGTTACTCAAATTACCAGAACTTTTTGCCGAAGGGCCGGCATTGACGGATGCCCATACGGTCAATAGTGTTATAAATAACACTATGTTATATTTTCTTTGCATTTTTTTCTAAACTCATAAATATCTGTAGTATAAATATAAGAAAATATTGAAATTATCAAAATTTTTAAACAATAAACTTATCGTACGTACGCCGGTATATAAGAGCATAGGTAAAACTACACGTATAGAGAGTTTTTTGAAGGAATATAAATCTGAATATGTGTTCGTTAACTTTAAGTCTGCACTTAAAGTTATAATGGCTGTTTAAGTGTTGTTTATGCCATCTATAAAAAACTATATTTGTGAGACGAGCCCTACGAGAATATTTGCCCTTATTGTTGAGGCTTTAATCTGTCAAATAAAGAACCTGCAGTTAAATCTTTGCATTTTGAGAGGACCTATGAGAATATTCATATTTATTTTTTTCTGTTATGCCTCTCCTTTTCAGTTATATGCCTCCCTGGTTGATCCCTTTTCAATTAATGATTCGATAGCTAAGGCCGATTCTTTGAACCAACTTGCTTTTAAGGTAAAAAGAAATGATATAAACCGTGCGCTGGGATTGCTCTACAAAGCATCTGCACTTTCAGAAAAATGCAATTACCAGAAGGGCATTACTACCAGTCTTATATATGAAGCGGGTATTTACCAGCAGCACGGGCATTCAAAGAAAGCCCTGTCTCTTTATTATAAAGCCCTTGATTTGAGCAGCAGGAATAAAGATACGCTGAATAATGCCCGGGCCCGGCAGCTTATCGGTAATGCAATGTTTGAAGAGAAAAGGCTGCCTGAAGCCGAACGGCTTTACAAGGAAGCATTATCCGGTTTTGAGCATTTGCACAGGGTCGAAGATATGATCAATATCAGAAATGCCCTGGGACTTGTTAAAATGGCACAAAAAGACACGCGTAAGGCCGAAAGTTATTTCAGGCAGGCGGGTGCAGAAAGCATTCGGGCAGGATATCCCTATGGAAAGAAAAAATCTGAATATAGTCTCGGCTTATTGTTTATGCAAAAAATGAAGCTGGATCAGGCTAAAGATTTTTTCAATTCAGCAATAAGTCTGAATAAGCAGAATAATGACAAATATGGTCTTGCTCTCAATAAAAACAAGCTTTCTGAAGTGGCAGCTCTTGAGGGTAATCACGAAAGAAGCAGGCAGCTCGCGTTTGACGCATATAAAGATGCCAAATCGATTTCTGCTATATCCGTCGCTGTGGAAGCGATCGAAAATCTGATACGATTCTATAAAAGAGACCGGAACCGGGATAAAGTTATTGAGTGGCAGAATATACTCATAACCGAGCAGAAGCTGCTTTTTGAAAAGGAGAAAACTTATGCCTCGAACTTTTTAGACATCATAAAAGACAGGCAGGAAGAGCAGATCCGCTCCCAGAAGGAAGTATTAACAGCACAGCAGAATGCGAAATATTCCTGGACCATACTCATTATTCTGGCCATTGCATTGCTGGTTCTTGCCAGCCTTATTTTTCAGCTGCAGAAAAATTACAGGAAGGCAAAGCTTTTCAGCAAAGAGTTGACGGAAAAAAATATACAGATAGGCGACAATCTAAAATCGCTTAACCTGCTTAATGAGGCTATTTTAAAACAGAACAGCTCTCTTGAAGAAAGTAATGCCATGAAAGACAAGCTGCTGTCTATTCTTTCTCACGACCTGAGACTTCCGCTTTCAAGTACAAAAAGTATCATCGATCTGATGAATGAGGGTTTGTTGAGTGAAGAAGACAGTAAACAGCTGTTCATTGAGCTTGAAGCTCAATATTTAAGAGTAATAACCCTCCTGGATAATCTCCTGTTCTGGATCAAGGGGCAGATGAAAGGTACGGAGACCGCCTATGAAAACATTGAAATAAGAAAACTTATTACCGGTGTTATTGACGAACTCAACGTAGCCCTGGTCAAGAAAAATATTTCGGTAAGAGAAACGTTAAAGGACGGGCTTATTATTTCAGGGCATAGTGAAATGCTTAAGGTCGTTTTCAGAAACTTGTTATCAAATGCTATAAAATATACCAGCGGTGGGGTCATCGCCGTTTATTTCAGTATGAATAAAGGTCTTTATATCCATGTAAAAGATGATGGCTTGGGAATGAGCGCTGAGAATTTGTTAAAAGTAAAGAGCCGTACTTATTTTACTACTTACGGAACCAATAAGGAATATGGAAGCGGTTTTGGATTAATGATATGTAAAGACCTTATACAAAACCACCAGGGAGAGTTACTGATAGAGAGCGAACCGGGAAAGGGCTCGGTTTTTACGGTTAAGTTCCCCGAGCATCTTATTAACTATGATAGTATAAGAGAAGGCTGAGTTTCCAGCCCTGACATTGCACCTCACATGATGTAATATATTTAAAAAATACCCAGAACTCGGTATTGATTTCTCCTTCGGCAATGGGGAGCTTTATAAGCTGATATTTAATTAATTAATAATTATTTCTGTTAATCTCTGCCAGTGGAAGCACTTATAATCGATGATGATCCTGTACATCATAAAATAACAGGAATCTATTTAAAAAAATGTTCCGCTGTAAGTAAGTTTAAATGTTATCTGGATCCGGCATATGCGCTCAGAGAGTTAATGGAAACTTATTACGAATCCAGGAGTCTGCCTGAAGTTATCCTGCTCGATATTAAAATGCCTGTGGTAAATGGATGGGCTTTCCTAGATGTACTGAACAGCTTTATCATCATTAATAACCTGAATACGCATGTTTATATTATAACGTCTTCAATTGATCCTTTCGATGAATTGAAGACTATGTTATATTCCTGTATCAAAGGGTATTATGTTAAACCCGTGTCGGGATTGATGATCGATGAAATTATAAGGAAGTATGGACTTAAATAGGTGAACCGCTAGCTGGACGATATACCTGCTACCTGATTCATCGATGTCCTGCGTTAATATTCCATCCTGATCTTTATGCGGCCCTTCTGCATAAAACAAAATTGTAAAAAAACCGGTTATATATTTTGGTGTGTTGAGTTACAGGCATATTTTGCCTTCAAAACCTGGCAATCCGGGTATGATGAATGTGGGCGATGATCCCAGGAATAATTATTTATTGATATGGGGTTAACATTAAATTGTTAATCTTAAACCAGGTTTAATGACCATTTATTTTTGAAGCAAGCAGGCAGATCAGCATAAAAATCTGTAATTAAGCTATTGCCCTGATACCGGTTTTCCGGTCTGAAACGTTCTTTTCGAATGGCTTAATTATATTTATTGCTGAAATTTCAGGAATTATCATCATCTTTTATGGAAAACGGTATTTTAGAAAAGGTAATCAAGAAGGCCGCTACGCCTTTACCTCAGGAAGATTCTCTGGATCTTAAAGAGCTGTTAAACGTACTTACTCAGGTAAAGAACGGAAAACTTAATGTCAGGATGCCGGTAACTCAGGCCGGAATAAGCGGGAGGGTATGCGAAGTGCTGAATGATATTATTGATATGAATGAACGGATCGTTACCGAGATCTGTACCTCCGAAAAGATTATAGGAAAAAAGGGAAATCTCTCCAGGCGCATCGAGATTGCGGACGCGCGCGGCCAGTGGGAAGTAGGTGTAAAGTCGCTCAATAACCTGATAACAGACCTTACCTACCCTACGCTGGAGATTGCTGGTATGATAAATTCGGTAGCTAACGGAAATCTTTCCAGGCAGGTACCCCTGGAGCTGAACGGACAACCTTTAAAGGGAGAGTTTCTCAGGATTGCAAAGGAATCTAACCAGATGGTAGCGCAGCTCAGGTTGTTTACCATGGAAGTTACGCGGGTGGCACGGCAGGTGGGATCTGAAGGAAAACTGGGCGAACAGGCCAAGATCAAGGGTGTGGATGGGGTATGGGCCGAGCTTACCGATTCTGTAAACCTGATGGCAGGTAACCTCACCGCCCAGGTGCGTAATGTTGCTGCGGTAACTACGGCTGTTGCCAAGGGCGATCTTTCACGGAAGATCACGGTGGAAGCTAAAGGAGAGATCCTCGAGTTGAAAAATACTATTAATACCATGGTGGATCAGCTGAACTCTTTTTCATCGGAAGTTACCCGCGTAGCTCTCGAGGTAGGAACGGAGGGTAAACTGGGAGGTCAGGCGAAAGTACCCGGCGTAGCCGGAACCTGGAAAGACCTTACCGATTCGGTGAACCGTATGGCCGGCAACCTTACTTCGCAGGTGCGTAATATTGCAGGGGTAACTACTGCGGTAGCAAACGGCGATTTGTCGAAGAAGATCACGGTAGATGTTAAGGGCGAAATGCTGGAGCTGAAAAAGACCATAAATACCATGGTGGATCAGCTGAACTCCTTTGCTTCGGAGGTTACGCGCGTTGCCCTTGAGGTAGGAACGGAGGGAAAGCTCGGCGGACAGGCGAAAGTAAAAGGTGTGGGCGGGGTTTGGAAAGATCTTACTGATTCTGTGAACCAGATGGGGAGTAATCTTACTGATCAGGTTCGTAATATTGCTGATGTGACCACCGCGGTAGCCAAGGGCGACCTTTCCCGTAAGATCACAGCCGATGCCAAGGGCGAACTTCTTGAGCTTAAAAATACGATCAATACGATGGTTGACCAGCTGAACTACTTTTCGTCTGAAGTAACCCGTGTAGCCAGGGAGGTGGGTTCTGAGGGACAGCTCGGCGGACAGGCGAACGTGCCTGGTGTGGGCGGCACCTGGAAAGACCTTACGGATTCTGTAAATGAA
>Ga0265780_10001337_pt1 | contig 34924 bp, 35 predicted proteins | sample P1T30metagenome_FD_192432 | JGI IMG/M metagenome (GOLD analysis project Ga0265780, IMG submission 192432) | Plant litter microbial communities from East Loma Ridge, Irvine, California - P1 T30 | ecosystem: Environmental > Terrestrial > Plant litter > Unclassified | place: USA: California...
GGTTCCTGCACCAGCGGCGCCGCCTGCGGCTTTTCCGCCACCGGTTAGGGCGTCAAGGAGGCCGCGTTGGACGTTGGGGTTTGCGCGGGTTGCGCCCGTAGCAGCGTTTGCGCCGGCTGCGCCAGCTGCGGCATTTGCACCGGCCGCGGCACCACCAGCTCCGCCCATGAAGGTTGAGATGGCTTGGGCGGCATCGACGGGGCCGGCTTTTGTGCGGCCGAGAGCAGAGGCCTTGCCGCCCATCTCGCGGTCGCGGATGATGGAGGTGTCGGCCTCAGAGCCGCAGAGAGGGGATGCGCAGTCACGAGGAGTGCCATCGGTGACTGAGTGTTGTTAGATGGATAAATGAGAGAGGGTATTGGTATGCGTACCGGAAAGACCGGGCATGTTTACGCCATTGGCTCCTTGGACCTCAGTGATGACACCGTGGGCTTGGACGGTAGCTGTGAGAGCAGCGACAAAGGCGAGGGAGTAACGCATGTTGATTGGTGTTGTTAAAAAGTAGAGAATTACTAAGAGTGGTGGGCGAGTAAAGACTGGTGAATGTAGAAAGCGGCCGGCGCAAGAAGTATTAGAAGACAGAGAAGGTAGTAAAGAGAATGAGCTGATTGTTCGATGATAATTTTGAGGAGCTGGGTGAGACTTATTATATACAATCTCTGGGTACCGGCCATGTCCTGGAAAGCTTAGCACAACACAAGCATTCGCTTGGCTCTTGGTCCAGACGATCAAGGCGTGTGACGTCTTGGTCTCCTTGTCACACATCTTCACACGTCGAAGCTGGTGGTGATACAAAAAGCATCGTGGAGGCAGACTGTGTTGAGACGATGCTGGTCGAACGATCATCGACACGGCTCCACTAGGGGTGCACTTCGCCGGAGCGTGTGCGACGGGAAGATCATCTCCAGCATAGTGGGCCATGTCGGGCCAGTAGCGATGCACGACGATGCGAGGTGGTGTGGCGGTGGCAGAGAAATGCGGCATTGAAGTTTGGCATCTGAGGCAGTGGAGCCAAGGAAACGTCTCAAAAGCCAAGTGTTGCTTTACTTGGCGATTCGAAACGGTGATCCGGGATTAGTTTGATCTTGTGATGTTCTTAAAGCTGGGTTATCATCGAGAATGATGCGCTTGCTCCAGAGAAGGCTCGATGCAGCGCAGAACTCGATTTGTGTTGAGAATTCAACGACGATGGACACAAATTGCCAATCGTCCGTGGAAGGATAAAAAGGCCAATGTTCAGTCGAAAGAGATGGGGGTGGAGGGTTGTCGTCGATCGTTTCAGTCGCAATGCTTGAAACGACTTCGTTTGAGATCGTCAAAGTTTAGCGTGATGCCACTCGGAACACTGCAAAGCTTCCTCCGATAACCCAGGCCGGGAACATCGTCAAGACTTGCGACCATCAGACAGAAGTCTGACACTCGCTAATAATGACTCTTAGTTATCCACTTTGAATGACAATGACAACTCGCCTTGAATTCATACTCCCGTCTGGCGTTACATTCTGCTCCACTTCACAGAAACCTGGGCCGCACCATTGAGTCTGACCTGTGTAAACTCGCTGTGTTCGCTCATCGTGAAGCTGCTCTTGCCTCAGCCTCTTCCATCCTACTCAGCACCTCCTCCCTCTGTCCACCTCTTGAACTCCCGAACTTCTTGAATCCACACATACCTCACAGTGATCTCTTGAATCTCATAGAACAACACCTCCAGCTCAACCAAGCCCTTGCGTACGAGACTTTTGATGAACAGCAGCAAAAGCCGTATATACCGCGTCTGCACATCCCTGCCGTACTCCAACTCTCCATTTTGTTCGGCGCGCCCATTGACACCCATTCCTGGCTGCGATTCTGGGGACGGGGGCCGTTCCGCGCGCTCGACACTGCGCAGCGCGTGCTGTATGTATAGTGTAACGATGGGCGCGGGTTCGATGTTGTGGTTCTGGAGCGTGGAGTCGGCGAGAAGGGTGGTGAGGAAATCGAGGTAGGGGATCGCGATGGGCAAGCGTGTAAGTGCGAAGATGGCGGACTCGGGCTGCGTGTTGAGCATGGAGAGTATCTCATCCTTCTGCTTCTGCAGTGCGTCTTGGGGCGACGAGTCCCTGCTCATGGGTCTATACAAGAGCTGGGAGTCCACGTGCGCCTGCTCGGTGCGCTGAACGGATGGGCCAGGGTTGACAGGCTGCGGCTCGGCTCGACTCTCGTAGATTCCTTCATCCTCCAGCATTTGTACGTATGTTTCGATGTCGAAGGGTGCAGATAGGCCTTTGTTAGCAAGCTCGTCATACACCTCCATTGGCGTGTAGTCTAGCCAGCGCCGCAGGTCGTTCTGCTGCAGCAGCGTCTTGATCCATAGCACTCGCGCAGCATCGACTTCGTCAGCTACTGAGTTCGAAGGAAGACCGATGTGTAAAATGTCCTCGCCGTCTAGCATCTGAAGAGTGTCAACCCAGTGGGTCAGGAAGGGGTTGTTCTGAAGAGGCACGTCGGCATAGATGCGCCAGAACTGGTACTCGCAGTTCACGATAAACGGCCAAGCGCGGACGAAATCCTCGTAAGGATCAGCCTCCACCACATCCAGCGTGTTCTTGAGTCGCAAGCCCCTCTCAAATGCACTCTCTGCTCTCGCCGGGGTGAGTTGGATTGCCTCGTGCAAGTCCTGTTCTGCGTGACGTAGAATTTTCATGTCATTGTCGCCCAGAGTGTCGGCTTCGGCAGGGGTCAGAGTCTTGGAATAATCCATGTTCGCTGTAACTTGTGTCGCGCTTTGTGAGTTGCGTGGTATCGATGAGGTGGCGTTTGTAGTACTGCGTGGGAGAGCGCCATGGGGAGCCGTTGTCGTGATGTGTGACGATGATGGTTCTTGCGCGTTGGTCCAAAACGGTGCACGCGGCAGGCGCTAAGGGCTGACGCGGACGCGATGACGCGCAGCTTGCTGAACAGTAAGAGTGAAAAGTGTAAAGCATAGAAATCACATACATGAAATAACTATCGAGTCACACAAGCGGTAAAAGGTATGGTTTTGACGTAAATTATTTGATTGTAGAGTACTTCATTACTGAGCGTACAAGATTCAAACGCTCAATACTGCTGGTAACCAATGCGCCTGCCATCAAACGACACAATACACAGGCAGCAGCCAAGACGGCGACCGGAGTATCATATACCTATCCGTTATGTAGAGGATATCACTGACATCCACGAGCCAGAGGTCTTGGGTGGCGGAAAGACAAAGAAATGGGTATCGTAGAAAGACATCGTCGTTATGTCTTCATCGCGGTTCTTGTTGCGCGCCCCCGCTAAAACTTGAATATGATGTACAGGGCGTGGATGATACCCTGGAGGATGCGTTAGTAAATATGCCCAGAGAGGATGGCGACGCAACGGATCTCACCGGAATGTAACCCAGGACGGTCAACAGAATGTTGATAAGGAAGTCGGCATTGCAGCCGCGCTCAAGGAACACACCAACAGGTGGCAGGATGATGGCGAGGAGGATCTTGCAGATGTCGCTGGGAAGAGTTAGCGACAGCTCATAGTACACAGCTGGCGGCGGGAACAAACCTTGCGGTGAAAGGCATGTTGGCGGTGGTGTGAGTTATTTGGTGGTACTTTATTGGGTTGGTGGAATGGCTTGAGAGTGGTGTTCAAGACAGAAGGTGTGGATGAAGCTGAAGTTTGTTAGCTGTGGCAGACCCAGCTAGTATTTATGGAAGGCTCACAGGAGCTCATGACCAACATGCAAAGATGACGTAGCGCGCCTTCTTCCCTCACCACCACAGCAAGTGACAAGGGTTGCCGCGTACCCGGCGCTACATGTCGCTTCAATCAAGGCTTCGGCGCCGCTTGCGCCACGAGATCCAGGCCTCACAGCCAAGTTCTCCCATCACCGCAATTCGACGACCAAGAGCCAGCGGCGTGCGTCACCTGTGACTGTTCGACAGCAACGTGCCAGGGCGGAGTTCTTGGAACGCGCAAGAGGCTGGCTTCGTACGCGCAACTGTCCTCCGCATCCGCAAAGCTCCGCCGATGACGCCACAACTGTGCCACAGAGTTTTCCGGTGACGTGTGGCGTCGATCCCACCTCATTGGCGAGCAGGTTGTGCCTTGATTTGTGGCGGACGCTATGTTTTAGATTGATGTGGCTGGGATAGTCGGGTATGAAGGCAAGTGACGCTTGAATTGACGCGTAAACCATGCCTTTGCACGAAGATTTTTGTAGGGGATGAATCTCGATTTACTTGCCTCTCCTGCGCCACAAACGACATCTTCCATGCGGATGACAACATTCGGCCCTATTCGTGCTAGGACTGCCTGGAGGATGGCGATCGACAAGTTTGTAGTGCTGTTTGAAACTTTGCCTGAAATCGCTCGTCACGAGTGTGAGACACCAGACTTTCTAGGTAGTAAATCAACGTTGAGGAAACATCGCAAACGTTAGATAAACATCAGCCTCCTTCCACAAGAGCAAAAGCAGTAAAAGAATTACATTCTCTTACTCCATGCCATAGCTCATACCATCGTCAAAAATGAAATAGGATATCATCCGCATAAACCAAGCCTCCCACCCCCTACTGAGGATTCTGCCTCACCAAATCCGCCTCCACTCCCCTCTGCCTCGCCTTCCCCTCATCATGCTGCCTCCTCGCCTCCGCCCTCTGCCCCTCATTCCCCGTCAGTCCCGCTACCGCACCCCCAATCGTCCCCCCCACCCTATCACTTATACCCTTGCCCAAATCATTAACCTGCCCAGCAGCTTCCTGGCCTTTGCCCTCCGCATTCTGCCGCTGACCCTCCTGCTTCAGTCCCTCGGCGCCCACGAATCCGCCCAGCGCTTCCTTCGCGGCGCCGACGTTCTGGTTCCATGCGCCGGCTGTGCGGTCGTGGTTGTCAGTTGCGATGCCGCCTGAGGAGGAGATGGAGATGGGGCCTGCTTTGGCGGTCGTGTGGGAGAGGTCTTGCTCGGCGTGTGCGACGTCTTTTTTGGACTCGCCTTGGACCTGGAGGCGTGTTAATGTTGTGATGTGCTGAGATGGCGTTGACGTTTGGCCGACATCGACATCTAACGCCAGATGACTCTTCGACGAGCATAGTAAACAGTGGAAAAGCTGAAAAACAACTTACCTGATCCGCAGTGTTCCCGGTCAACCCCCCCAACGCGCTCTGCACAGCACCCGTAGCTTGATCGACATAGCCCTGAAGCGTAGACGTTTGGTCTTTGTTGTTGTTAGACGACATGGTGAGCTCGCTCGTGTAGATAGATTTCGTTCGTTCGTTCGTGTAGGTAAGTTCAGTAATTAGGTTCGTACAGGGTGCGAGATGTGTTGTTGGTGGGGTTTATATCTATCTTCTTGTTTATTTGCAGCCTGCGTGCCAAACGCGCATGTGAACAATGACGTCATTTGCATCTTTCCACGCGACGGCTCCACAGCGCAACGTGGTCTGGGCCACGCGCTCGTGTGGTTTGGGAGTGTTGCGTGAAGTGACGGCAGTGGCGTAACGGTTGGAGGGCGTATGTGTTACTTGTTCGAGTTGTAATTATTCAGTGGTTCTGGAGGAGAAGTGAGTGATCGTGGAGTTTTGTTGACTTGATCATTTACCTACAAATGGTTGGAAAAGATGATATAATATGCCTGGGGTGTTCTGAACAAATAAAAACAATATCTGGAAGTTCGAGCGAAGAAGAAATGCAATGCACATGTTGAGCAACCAAGTCATTGCCCAAGCAGTCATCTCCTACTCCCTCGTACCCATCCTCTCCACACCCCGAACCCACCTCCGTCTCCTCCACTCCCCTTTCCGACTCGGCACACTCCTCTCCCACGCCCTCCTCAACACCTCCTTCTCCTGCTCCCCAATATCCCTACTCCCCATACTCCCCCCCGCATTCCTCTTCTGCAATTTCCGCCTAGCATTCTCCTTCTCCCCCTCACTCTCCAGCACCTCATAGTGCAAATCCGTGACCCATCGCTCGCCCTCAATCTCAACCTCCACGCCCGTAACGCACCGGTCCTCGACCCATTCGCGGCTCAGCAGGTCGAGCGTCCACTTCTTGTCCGCCCAGCGCCAGCCGCGCGGAGGCAATACGTCTTCGAAAAAGGGCGTGCCGCGCGGGCGGTCGCCTGATATCCTGCTGGGTGAGAGCGGACTGTATGGACTGGAACTGAACATGAAGCGCTCGTATTCGCCGTGTTCGTCGTGGAGCGCGCGGTGCTGCAGTTCAAAGACTTCGACTTCGCGCGTCTCGTTGTTGGACTCGATTTCAATGTCGGTCTTGCTAAGACTCAGTAGGAACGAGCGGCTGGAGTGTTCGGCGTCGGAGATGAGTTGCTCGTTATTGGGCGTGGCGAGCAGGTCTTGGATGTTGGGGTGGCCGAGAGCTGTCATGGCATAGCCGGCGACCAGGAAGATGAAGCGCCAGGGTAGCAGGTGCGCTGTGATGAAGAGCGTTACTGACAGAAGCAGGAGCAGAATGTACAGCATACTGCTGAGGTTTTCGTTTGAGAAGTTGGTCAAGGGTGTGAGGATAGATAAAACGAAGTCGTGGCCGCGGCTGAAGTCCTCCATGACGTTCTGCAGGTCGCGCATGTTGCGGAAGAAGTCTTTTGAGAACTCGGGCGTGGGCTTGATGGTCCGCGCGCCGGCGAGGGGTGGGCCGCCGAGATTGCCTTGCCAGAGGTCCGCGTCGCCTTCGGGCTCGGGGTGGCGAGTGAGGAAGCTGGGTACCATGACGAAGAAGAGGCAGCCTGCTAGCGGCAGAACTGGGAGAAGGTATGGATCCACGCACACGAAGGTCCAGACAAAGAGAAAGGAGAGCGTTTGGGTGGGCTGGGTCCATGTGAAGAGCCGAATTAGGCGGTTTTGGAGAATGAAGGCGACGCCTATCCGGGAGTTGAAGCGGCGGAAGTTGGAGGACATGGTGGGGATTGAGAAGTTGGGACGGGTGACATATGTGCGGGAACGGCGGTCTTTGATGCGGATGTTGGATGAGGAGGATGGTTCGCTGGTGTCTGGCGGAGAAGTGTCTGACAGATCTTCTGTGGGGAGAACTTGGGAGAGGAGGCTTCGAGCATGTTAGTTGGAGTCTGTTGCGAGTGTGAGGGGTGATGATACAGATTGAACATCTTGTCTCCCATCCTACTCGAAGTTGTATCATGGCCGTGTTTGTCACCCAAGGACTCTAATTTGTCCTTGAGCTTGCTGGCCGACAGGCGATGGCTTGAGCCAGGCTCCGTCGTGGGAGTGATAGCTTTTGGCGTACTTCCATCTGCTGGATGCAGCTGCACGACTGGTATTGGAGTGTCGCGATTGACAAGGGCCTCTCCTCCGTCGGAGCCCATGGTGGTTGTGTTGCAGCGCCTAGATATCCTAGCTCTTGCTCTCTTTGATATGTTCACACAAGGGTGATCTCCAAAATAGTGTATTCGCTCAAAAGTCGTTGTTGTGCGTTTGTGACTCTGAGCATGTGACAGTCAAAGGTATTGCGGTGATGTAGTCGGCGTGTTAGCACCGCCTTCGTGATTCAAAGGAAGAGCCACACGTGGCTGAGGAATTACGTGGCTACCCGAGAGACAGGTTCTCACCAGTCGTATCTCTTGCTGCGTCTCTGCTCTTGCGGTTGTCAAGACAGATGCAGTCCAAGGCTGATGACGGCATGGGTAGCGAGTTGTTAAGGTGTGGCGTTGGCTAGGCGCGGCGCGGCGCTTTCCTCCCTTTGATGCAGGCCACGCGAGCCTAGGACTGCACGTCTTGAAGTGCAAGGCACAAAGCGAGGAGGTGACACTGGCAGCAGACTGCAGAGTCTTCATTCATAGTCAGGACATAGCGAAGCATGCTGTAAATATGATGCACACCACATTCTGCGTGTTAGTGAAATGTGTGAAGATGCTGGTCAGACACTATCAGAGGACGAAGTAGCAGCAAGTCTGTAGGCTGTGAAACACGAACTGTGGAGAGAGCACAAGCCAGGCACAGCGGGCCGCCGTCATGTTACAGATGACAAAGGAAGGGTCCGTAAACATACAGAACGAAGGAGTCGAGGTGCACATGCTGAGAGCCGGTGCAGGGGCTTGCTAGCTTCGACTTCTCCGCGTCGTGCAGTCGAACAGAGCGGGTGGAGTGGTCGCACAGCGACAGTCTGTCGTGCGTTACCAGCAGTGCAGGGTGGCAGCAGCACTAACTCACGGGGTGCTCATTTCTCGACTGGTAGACGACATGGTGATGGACATTGCGCCCGTTTCCTAGGGGATCATGGATGTCTGTATGATTGGCGACGTGAGCGACAGGGGCCAATAATCAAAGTCCCGACAGCAACGTTAGGTTAGTGTGGCTTTTGGCGGGCTGCTCGTACCTTTCGACGACCACAGCGACCATCGCCCGTCTTCCTTTGCAGCACAGCACAGCGAGCCCATCGCGGTCGCCCACGCGTCACTCGCAACCACTGCTAATCCCACGCAGTAGCCACGCATCTTCCGATACTGCCACGACGCTCTCACCGCCGCCCACACGCTGCAACGCCATGTCCACATAGCCTCAGCGGAGCCAAGCTTCACGCTTGGGAGTCGTCTTCGCTCTCCGGAGGTGTCATCAACATAGGCCGTTTTGGTCGTAGTGCTGGCGCATATCAGGCGCTTCAGGAGTGTTGACCATGTCTGGATCCGCTCGCACAGGAACGCGAACCATGGACACGATGGATCTCCCGGTAAGGTCGGGGTCGAACGTGTCCGGGGAGGATTCGAGCGGTTCATCAGGTGTGTGCAGTGAAAGTAAACTAATTCGGGTGAATGCGATGCTGATTCCAACAGAGGACCGAGTCCGCAAGTTCCAGAGGACCACCGACACGGGCAGCCGGCTGCGCAAGACGAGCGCCTCCAATGCCATGTCGGCGATGCGACCGCCGCCCGTGAGCAACAACAACAACAACAACAACAACAATTCAGCGCTGCGGGGAGGAAGGAACAAGGGGCCACTGGGACCGAGAGAGCGGCCGCAGGACTTCTCCAAGCCCCGGTAGGTCATATATAACGCAACGGGACGGTATCGCTGCTATACAGAGAGAGACTAACAGGTGGATCGATGCAGAGTCGCGAGTGGCACCAGCGCAGCTTCTACCGACAGCCGCTCGTTCCTGCCCACGGCCACAAATGAAGCCACCACGCGCGCAGGCCCAGCGAACCCACGCTTCAGCTTCTCCAAGCAGCCCGAGCCGCCGAAGGAGCATGTCGAGCCCACGCACACGGCATCCTCCTACGACTTCCTCCCCTCGGTCAACTTCGACGACTTCGCCAACAGTCTCGCATACGAGCCCGACCTGAGCGACTTCCCTGCCCCTGGCAGCTTCAAGAGCTCCGTACCCGCCAACACCAACACCAGCATGAGCACCCCGAACGTGCAGGCTTTCACCGCAGCGCCGACCTCGGACGCCCGGCCAACGCGCAGCAACTCCTTCATCCGCCGCTTCAGCCAGTCCACCGCGAGGAAGCCCAGCGGCGCATCGACGGCGTCCAGCAGCACCGTCGCCTCTGATGCATCGTCCATGCCACCGCCTGCCTCGAACATGGCCATACGCACGCGACGGCAGAGCCAGTTCCCCGCACCACCAGTGCCGAACCCTGCTGCACGGGCGCCACGGAAGAGCGTAGGCCCGGGTGTGCTGCCAACAAACGGCAGCTTCGACGGAGCGCCCAGGATGCCGGGCGACAGCGCGTTGCCACAACTTGGCCGGGCTCCGTCACTGAACAGAGCCAGCCGACGCGAGACGCTCGCTGCGAACCCCAACATCACCAACACGGGCACCGGCGTACCCAAACTACCCAGCTCTGTACGGAACGCAAAAGCAAAGTCTCTCCAGCCTCCCTCGTTACAGCACTCAGCACATCTGTCTGCATCATCCGCCGCATCTACTCCAGACTCCACACTCCACTCCATGAGCCAAAGCCGTTCGCCTGGCCGATCTCCAGCCCAGCGAACACAGACACCGTCGTCATCTGCCAGCAAGCGACAGTCGACAGCACACCATATATCTGGACTTGGCGCGAGGACTATCAGTCCGACTGATGCTAGGAGGCTGAAACGGCTGTCGATGAACCCGAACGTCCCCGGCGGTCCAGTAGCTCCACCGACACCTCATGGTGACATGTCCTTTGACGAGCCAGCCTTCAGCCAGTCGCCGGCCGTGCTCTTTGGCAAAAGCGCGACACCATCGTCAGCACGTGCGACACCCGAGCCGAACCGCAAATCCTACGCTTCTGGCATGTCATTGTCTTCAAGCTCAAGTGTGAGTTCTTTGAAAGTCGGTGGTTCCGCCATACCACTGCGCACAAGTTACACTGTCCCGTCAAGTTCGCGACTGCCGACCCCGAAACCACGGAACGTACACAGCTCAGCAGGCGGAGAAGAGGAAGGAGAGGTGCCACCAGTTCCAGCGATACCAAAAGCCTACGAATCTCCAAAGGATCCCGAGCACAGTAGTTTTCTTTTCTCCACGACATCCGTCAAGTCGAGCATGCCGCCGCCACCTCCCTCTGCCCCACCGGTGCTCGTCAACGCCAGTAGCGAGGGTCGACACGTCGAGGAGCCTAGTCTGGAGTCTCTACGAAGCGAAATTTCCAAGCACAGCACTGGGTCGATCAGGCATAGACGTGGCCTCACAGTGGGATCAGGAACTGAACCCGACAGGACACCCACATCACAGGCATCTTCGAAAAAGAACTTTCAGCCGATCAGACTACCACCGTTGAATCTGCTTCCCCTTGGCACGCCCTCCAACAACCGTATCTCTTCATTCCCAGCACCCTCGGCCGAAATTGACATACGCAATGTGACGCCTCCGCCCAAGCGATCTGTCAATAAGACCCCCAGCACACCCATGACAGCTTCAAAGGCCAGCTTCTTCAATAAAAGTTCCCATCACCAACAGCACGAGTACGATAGTCAGCTACGTAGCAGCAGTTCTGCCTGGAATCTGCGCGCCGCTGAACCTTTTGGTGGACCTCCTGCCATCGGTACTATGCCCATTCCGACCCTTAACCCAACAAGACAGACAACCACACCGTTTGCTTCCAACTCGCTACCCAAAGGCAGTGGTGAATTTACACGCCTACAGTCTCGACCAAGCGGTGAGTATCACACCGGCGCTAGGGACGTGGAACTGCAAAGCATGAGGCCTGCTGGGTCGCGTCCGTTACAGAAGAAGGACACGTCTGACTCGGCGCACACTTCTACCTCGACGGAACCCGAGACACCTTCTTCAGGCTCTTCTCTGCGGCGGAAACTCAGTCTGAGTGGCTGGCGACGAGCTCCATCGAAAGCTGCATCCCACGCTACACAACCACCGACACGGAAGGCTCCTGAAAAGCCGAATGACTCGGGTTCACAGCCAGCAAGGCACGGTGAGATGCCCCCACCCCGCCTCCCCGCATCTGCAACCTGGAGTGGCGCCATTGGTACGAGTCCTACACCCATCGCGAATCGAACTCGACCTTCGCTTGACATCGGTCGGCGCAAGACTTCTACAGCGGGAGCTGCGAGTGATACAGAGCTTGATAAGCCAAGTGTACGTAAACCGACGATAACTTCCGGCATGCGCACATTATCTGGATACAACGACTCAGCTGGAGCTCAGCCAACGCCGAAATCTGGTTCGTCGATCTTGACTCCAATGCAGCGCATGCTCGGTTCAAAGAGCTCTTCCAACATGCTCAAATCTCGCAACCTAGACCCGAATCTCGACAGGGACGATGCAATGGCCGACGAGGAGATGAAGAAGCTTGCCTCAAAGCGCAAAGACTTTGAAAATGCAGCCCGCGACGTGGATGAGCTTCGCAAGCGAGCGAAGCCGCAAGAGCGTGTCTCTCCTGCCCAGGCGTTACAAATGGTCAACCTCAACATTTTCGAGAGAGGGGAGATCATCGACTACAAGGAGATCTACTTCTGTGGAACCAAAAGCGCTAAGAAGCACGTCGGCGATCTCAACGCACAAACCGCCAATTTTGGATATGACGATGAGCGGGGCGACTACAACATTGTCTTTGGTGACCACCTGGCGTATCGCTATGAAGTCGTTGATCTCTTGGGCAAGGGCAGTTTTGGACAGGTAGTGCGTTGCGTCGATCACAAGACTGGCGGTCTTGTCGCTATCAAGATCATCCGGAACAAAAAGAGGTTCCATCAGCAGGCTTTAGTTGAGGTTAATATCCTCCAAAAGCTTCGCGAATGGGTAAGTACCAGCATCACCTTCACCACTGTAAATTTGCTCACAATACATAGGACCCCGACAACAAGCACAGCATGATCAACTTTACACAGAGTTTCTATTTTAGGGGCCATCTTTGCATATCGACCGAACTACTTGGCATGAACCTGTACGAGTTCATCAAAGCTCACGAATTCAAGGGTTTCTCGCTCCGACTTATCCGGCGTTTCTGTAAGCAGATGCTCGCATCGCTTGTGCTGCTGAAGACGCAGCGTGTTATTCACTGCGACTTGAAGCCTGAGAACATACTGCTTGCGCATCCGTTGCATTCCGAGATCAAGGTCATCGATTTCGGCTCCAGCTGTTTCGAAAACGAGAAAGTCTATACCTACATCCAATCACGCTTCTACCGATCGCCAGAAGTTATCCTGGGTATGAGCTACGGTTTACCAATCGACATGTGGAGCTTGGGGTGCATCCTCGCAGAACTGCTCACAGGGTATCCGATATTTCCTGGAGAGAACGAACAAGAGCAGCTCGCTTGTATTATGGAGATATTTGGTCCACCAGAGAAACACCTGATCGAGAAGAGCAGCCGGAAGAAGCTGTTCTTTGACTCGCTTGGAAAGCCAAGAGTCACAGTGTCTACCAAGGGACGTCGACGACGCCCGAGCTCGAAAACACTACAGCAAGCTCTGAAATGTGACGACGAAGCTTTCCTCGACTTCATTAGCCGGTGCCTGCGGTGGGATCCAGATCGACGCATTAAGCCAGACGAGGCTATGCAACATCCCTTCATTACTGGAATCCGCCAACCAGCACGGCCACGACACGCTTTGAACGGCACAACAAGCATGGCGTCGCCTGTGAAGCGAATTCCTTCTAGTCAGACGCCACAAGCACGCGTGCGACCCCTTCCAGAGCCTCCTGCCACGAGTTTCAAGAACGGCGCAGCCGTCAACTCGAATCGCGACGTTTCAAGCAGTAGTTCGCCAGTCAAAGCCCCTCCTGGCCCGCAGCGACGCCACTCAACTGTCCAAGGAGGCCCGGCGGGCGCTGGAGTCAAACGTGCCGCTAACGGCGCACCATTGGCTGCCACAAGCAGCCTGCCGCGAGTCGCTCAACGTAGTGTATCCGGCAAGCTTGACCTCGCCTCAGCAGCTGCTATTGCAAGTCTGTCTTCTCGGCGGTAACGCACAACATAGATTCACGAATGGGCATATCACGAAGGTCTTATACTATCTAATAGGCTGTGCGAGGCGGGCGGGGCTGTATGGAAATGCATTTGGTTACTTCATTAGCGAGCCTTTTATACCCCTTCGAAAAGCAACTGTTTCTTGCTTGCTGGCGTATCTTATTGTGTGCAGGGGATAGGGGATGCGGCCGGTCGAATTATTGGATATGGGACTGCGGTGGGTTTGGAAGTCATATTGTAACGATATGCATGTTTGGCGTCTTTTATACTCATATTCGATTCTTGTGTCTAGTGTTAATTGATGGCATTGTAACTACTACCTACCTCCAACATGAACTTCGTTGCCATCTAATCTGATTATTACTGTGCGAAATAATTGAACCGCGGCTCAAGATAAAAGGATCGACACCGATCTCGGAAGTCAACCGTTGCCCAGAACGCAGGGACCAAAAGAAAAAGGGACAAGGATTCGCCGCCGGCATCCCGCACCCAAGTGGAGACGCCAGAATCATCGACTGCGAGCGTAAAATGATTGCTAAGAAATGGCCCCGGACCCCCTACGCAAGAGTCTGGATCGCACAGCACTAATAGTGTAATCAGTCAATCACGCCAGATGAGATGCCGATTCCGGTGGGACCCGCGAGCATGTTAATTTCGCCTCGTGTCGCAGCTTTGTGCATGGTACGCGGCCGCGGATTGTTTGTTGGATGTAACTGATGTATCGACGTCTTTGACATTGGGATTCGCCATCTGATCTTCATCACGGTACTATTGTAGTAACTTAGCTTATTTTGACAGCAGCTTTTGACGTTCCGGACCTCCGCTTGCGTTTTCTCACCTCCGCATTTTTTGTTTAGTGGACCGGTACCGCTACTCCCACGACACTTGAAGGACTTCCTTTTGTCCCGCGCAGACTACCTCGACGTTCCTGTCATCCGGTGAACGACTTTTGAGGAGGATTGAAGAGGGGATTGACGGACTTAAGTACTGCGACGACTACCTGAATAAGCTGGGACCTGCGAACTTATCACGCGACACCCCGGTACCATTCGGGTACGGCTGTACAGAGATCGCGACTTCTGCTACAGTCTTCCTCTTTCACGATTGCCCCTTGCAATTACAATACCGCTACTTCGACCCCAACTATTTTATCGCCGCTCACGCCATTTATTACAATGCTTCCGCAACTCCCTCGCTTAAGCGACTATGACGTCTCACCTCTCAATGGCTTCCTTCCGGATGAGATACCGCTTGACATCCTTCCCGATGTCTACTATCAGCCCTGGGAGGCAGTCGTTCGCGATTTTCAAGCATTGATACTTGCTAAGCGGCTGCGTCGGATAGTCGATGCTCTACCAATTCTCGACACAGATCTGTTGCTGACCGAAGCGGAATGGCGGCGAGCATACTCCATTCTCGGATTCATTGCACACGGCTACATTTGGGGTGGTGATAGACCGGCAGATGTAAGCTCTACTTGCATAACAACTTGACGAAGCTAACGTAACATCCAGATCGTCCCTCCATCTATCTCAATCCCATTCCTAAAAACATGTCGACACCTAGAACTTCCACCCGTCGCCACATTTGCAGCTGTATGCTTATGGAATTGGCGGCCCCTGTTCGACGGCGAGCCAATGGACACCCTCGACAACCTAGCCTCACACATGACCTTCACAGGCTCGCTGGACGAGTCATGGTTCTACCTCGTCTCCGTAGCCATCGAAGCAAGAGGCGGCCCCCTCGTACCCATGATGATCGACGCCATCGCCGCCGCCCGATGCAACGACTCCAACACCGTAATCCAAGCACTCCGCCTCTTCGCCGAGCGCCTAGACGAACTAGGCACCCTCCTAGAACGCATGTACGAGTCTTGCGACCCGCACGTCTTCTACCATCGTATCCGCCCCTTCCTCGCCGGCAGCAAAAACATGGCCGACGCAGGCCTCCCCCAAGGCGTAGTATTCGACGACGGCACCGGCAGGCAGCCGCACGTGCAATTCAGCGGCGGCAGCAACGCCCAAAGCTCCATCATCCAATTCTTTGACATCGTCCTCGGCATCGAGCACCGCCCAACCGGCGAGCGCCACACCGCACCGCCCGAACCCGGCGCCGTGCAGGCCCCATCTCACGGCTTCATACAAGATATGCGACGCTACATGCCCGGCCCGCACCGCCGCTTCCTCGAACACACAGAACAAGTCGCCAACATACGCGACTACGTAACGTCAAATCGCAGTAACCGCGCGCTAACAACCGCATACGACGCATGTCTCGCGATGCTCCGCGCCCTCCGCGACAAACACATACAACTCGTATCCCGCTACATCATCATCAAGTCGCGCGAATCGCGCTCGCATTCACGCTCGCTGTCCCCGCAAACCGCAAAGTCGACGCGCGTCAATCTCGCGAATACGCTGGCGCGCGACGGCAGCGGTAACAAGAAATTGCGTGGCACGGGGGGAACGGCGCTGATTCCGTTTCTCAAGCAGGCGAGGGATGAGACGGGGGAGCCGGCGATCGATGCGTGGGCGAGGAGGTTGTTGAATAATGGGCCGGGAGGGGATGAGGGGGTTGGGAAGGGGGGGAAGGGAGGTGGTGAGGTGGAGATTGTGGGGTTGGCGGGCACTTGGAGTGTGGATGATAGTGAGGGGGGTGTAAGTAAAACTGATGATGTGATGGTGGGTTGCATGTGTGCTAACGTTTTGTGTAGATCTGTCATTGGTAAAGATGATGATGGTGGTTGTTGTTGTACGATTCACGACGGTGCTGTCATGCCAGGAACGGAACTCGGGTTGGACAGGAAAAGCATTGGTTGGTTGATATGTACATACTCTATTATACACCCTATGCTTTCCCAACTCATCCCAACCACCCAGAAACCTGGTCCAACAAATCACCTTTCTCCTTCTCACTTTCTTTCTCACTCTTTCTCTTCCTCTCCTCTCGCGTCCTCGACAACACCTTTCTCCCCACCGCCCTCGTACTCAACCTCCCCGACACCGCCCCCCTACTCCTCACCCTCCCCATACGCCTAAACTCCCTGAAATGCTCCTTATCACTAGGTCTTCGAAGCGTCACATGTTTCCTCACCCTCAGTGGGCCAGCGAATTGTCTCTTCACCCTCCGCGCACGAATGGATTGTTTCTTCACCCTCAGCGCGCCAGCCAATTGTTCTTCCACCCTAAGCACACCAATCGATTGTTTCCTCACAAGCTCGCCAGCCAATTGTTTCCTCACAAGTGCGCCAGTCAAGTGTTTCCTCACACGCAAGCGTACGCCACCGCGTTCTCCATGCCCTCCTTTTCGTTCTTTTTCGGGCTTGGTATCCCACTCTGCCCGTCGCGCATCCCGACGACTCTCGCGACTGTGCGAGAAGAAAAAGTTTGCGGGGGAGGCGCGGAGCTCGAGTACATGGGCTTCGAGGGAGGGTATACTTGTGGACTCTGTGTTTTGTTGCTGGCGGGTCGAGAGCATGTTGGCGAAGGCGTCGTGGAGGGATCTGTGGAGCGCGTAGAGCGTTGATGCGGTGGTGTTTGCTGCGCGTGCGAGAGAGCGTGGCGTGAGATATTTGATGGCGGAAGTGACGTCGTTGACCGGTACGAAGCGCGCGACTTTCCGTTCTACATCGTCCATCTGGGCCCGCGCTTTTCTCTGATCAAGCTCGATTTGGGGCTGGATTCGGAGCGGCAAGAGCGTGTTACTTACGAACCGCCGGATCGGGATTGCTTTACTCGGAGTTTCCTGGAAGGGGTGGCCCAAGTCGCGCGAAATAGCCCTGATCTTCCTCTCCAGTCTATGAACGTCTTTAGCCGTGCGTACAAACATCCGCTCTATAATTGTAACAGGCCCGCTCGCCATACGACGTTCTTTTTCCTCACGTTTACGCTGCTGCAGACTAACAAGATGAGCAAGAATCTTCTCGTACTCGGCAGTGAGATGTTCTTTTTCGCTGTTGAGTTGTTGGAGTTTCCGCGTTGACAATCTCAAAGTGCGGTGGACTATTATGGCATGAGGTTGTTCTGCCCTTCGCCTGCGAGCGTCGAAGATGGCATGGCATGTTCGCTTCAGGATGGCAAACTCATCGTAATCGGAACGCACTAATTTAGCTAAGTCGTGAGAGTTGACGAAGTTTCCCGTCGGAGCGTGGTATTCCACAGCCCGTAGCTCGGCCTTGGAGGTGCTGAGAAGTCTACTGATGCGCACTTTTGCCAGTCCTGCATTCTCTTTTGTTTCCCTGCGCCTCTTTCGAAGTATTTTTTTAGTTAAGGCGGTGAGGGTGTCACGAACTTCCTGCAGACGCATGCGGATCGACTTCATCACCTTTCTGTGCTCGGTGATTAGATGGTCTATGCTGATTTTCAACATGCGGTCTCTCCGATCAATGTCCTCAAATGCAGGCATCAGAGACAATGCATGCTTCCTCTTCATTTCCGCGAGAGCGTGTTGTGATTCGTACTGCCAGCTACTAGTCGACTGCCCAAACGATCAGAATGCGACTAATATACATGCCTATTCAGCCTCTGGCTCACCTACTTCGCTGGCCGAGCCTTGCCAGTCCGTCAACTGTAGTGTCCAGAACCGGCTGTATGGCACATCGATCGTGGTTGTGGATATGGTCGATTGCGGCTGCTCGGGTGCGAGCTGATGGCGCCGCGTGAGCGTCATGCCACCTTCCGCCAGAGCACCGAATGCATGCTTGAACACCTGGCAAGTGCGTGTGTCGGGTCCAGTATGTTGCCATGAGCCTCCGGGTATCGAATCGACGGTGCTCGGAATAGTGCCAAGCTCCCATCCCCAAGTCCCGTGTTTGTGGGCACTTTGCAGATTACTGAGCCCGCTTACATTAGAATCAGCGGTAGGCGAAATGAAGAATTGTATCGAATCGCCGTCCTGCACGACGGGTGTGAGGGCATCTGAAAAGTGTCCGGGGCCATCGAAAGCGCTTGTGGCGTCCTCCATGCGAATCGGGACCTCTTCACTCATCGGCACAGGGTCCAATGACAGCAAGCCAGCTTTCTTTCCCCATCCCCCTCCGCCGCTAAGAACGCGATGGAGACGCGCACCCTTGCCAAGGGCCCAAGGTACTGTATTGTCCCATGATGTTGGTTTGCTTCGCCATAGAAGCTTCCACGCTTCATCACGCGGAATATTTTCCGCAGGCTCGTTCTTGTGATTGTGGATAATGCTTTTCGTTCGGTTTAAAACTTCCTCTTTTAGTGACGCTGGTATCACTAGAGCCCAAGCCGTTACCGGTTGCGGTGGCTCCCCTCGCGCATGGAAGAATTCGGGCACCACCTTTTCAAGCTCCGAAGATGCCGTCACAATCTCTCTCTGTCGACCTACGATACGCGTTATGATGTTGCCCATACAGCCTTCGACTAGGCGAGGTAGGGTCAGCGGTAGAAGGGGGATGCTGAGGGCGGAAAGTGGCTGAACGGCAGGTCTGTCGAGTGGTGTAAGTTGGACACCATGATGAGAAACGTTGGTCTTCATTTCCAGGCCAAGGAAGTCGTCGCGGTTGACTAGAGACCAGCGTGACAATTGCATAGTAGTAGGGGTGCCAGTCTGAAATACGGTATTGGCAAGTGGGAGTCGCCAGGTGTCGGTGTACAGATCCTTCTCAGCCGTTTCACCGGGAAGCACAAAGTCGATTGCGCCTTTCTCGGCTGAGCTCGGAGACGTGGAGGCCAGGGAGGCAGCGGTGGGAAAAGTGGCAAAAGTCAGACCCTCATAGCCTTGCTCGCCAACAGGCGGCTCATTGACCCGGCGCGTGCATTCGTCCTCGAGAGAAGTGCCGAGCTTCCCAGCGGTCCCTACAGGCAATCTGTCGACCACAGCACATAGTACGTGTATGGTGGTGCGATTAGCCGCCTGGCTGTAGAGCCTACGAATGGCCTTGGTGAGGAACGTATGGTCGTCGAGGAGCCACGTGGCAAGTGAAGGAGTCACAAGAAAGGCGCAAAAAAGGTTTTCTGCGACCTCCTCCTGGGGAAGAGGAGGGATATGAATGATTATACGGCGTGGGTTGGATTGCTATTTGGTTACGCATTAGAACAGGAGTTGCCACTATCTACCTGGGATACTCACTATGGTATTCAGCGACTCTGGAATGATGATGGCGCTGTGGCGGGGCTTTATGGTAGGGTAGGCGTTGCTATTGGAAGCATATGCGCGCAGAGACGCAGCGAGTGCGGGTCTCAAGGCATGCTGGTGGTGAAGCAGGCGGGGGCCTCTCAAGGTAAGCCAGTGTCGGGCGACCAAGCGAGGCATTGATTGCAGCTTCAATTGGGCATGTTGGCGGTCGGCGCAGTGTTGCAGGCGTCGATGAGGTCAATACTCGGAGGTGCCGCAGCTCTCCCGCTAACTTAGTGGTGGTTTGAACATCTGAAACATTGCAGGATGAGTAAGCCGAGAGCCGCATGCAAACGCAACGATAGTAGTAAGGAAGGGCTAGGAATACGAAGAAGCCACTCCTGACATCTTGTGGTCCTGTCTACCTTCACATACTCCAACTACATCTGTCCCGTCTCCCACCCTCTGCGCCGTGCTTGACTGTCTCGCGTGCCGACGACCGCTGCGGGCGCACTCTCGGCCACATCTCGCACCTCCTTGCGCCGAAGCCACACCACACACTTACACACACACACACTTCACTTCTGATGCGCCTGTTATAGAACAATCCACTTTTGGCAGCCGCGGTTCGCCTCTTTCCTAACTCTCCCGTCGCCATGTCGCGCTCCTTCCGGCGCTCGAATCCCATCACCATCGTGCTCGCAGCCATCCTGTGCATAGGCTTCTTCGTCTTCTTCTTCTCCGGCGATGACACCCCCGTCATTGGCAAGAACCGCGGCGCAGGGGAGACGGCCTCGAATCCTCTCTCTCCGCCATCGCTGCCCTTCCGAAAGTCGAAAGCGAACGCACCGCAAGCAGCGCCGCCCGTCGTACACTACTACATGAACAACCTCACCACCTCGCGGACACCCATTGAGAATGAGGAGACCGTGCTGATCCTGACGCCAATGGCGAAGTTCTACCAAGAATACTGGGACAACCTCGCAAAGCTCAGCTACCCCCATGGGCTGATATCCCTCGGCTTCATAATACCCAAGACAAAAGAAGGCAACGCAGCCTACGCCGCGCTCCAAGCCCAAGTCGCAAAGACGCAGTCCGGCCCCAAACCCAAGCGCTTTGCCGCCGTCACCATCCTGCGCCAGGACACCGAGTCCCCCCTCCAGTCCCAACTCGAAGAAGAGCGGCACAAAATGGAGAACCAAAAGGCGCGCCGGGCCGCCATGGCCAAGGCACGCAACTCCCTCCTCTTCACCACCATGGGCCCTACCACATCTTGGGTCCTGTGGCTCGACGCCGACATTATCGAGACGCCCCCGACCCTCATCCAAGACCTGGCCGACTACGACGTCCCCATCATCGTGCCCAACTGCTTCCAGCGCTACTACGACGAGAACACCAAATCCTCTGCAATCCGCGAGTACGACCTCAACAATTGGATCGACAGCGCGACGGCACAGGAAATGGGAAACAAGATGGGCAAAGACGATATCCTGCTGGAGGGGTACGGCGAGATGGCTACGTACCGCAGCTTGATGTCGAAGATGTACGACCCGTCTGCAGACCCGCATGCGAAGGTCAAGCTGGATGGGATTGGTGGCACGGCGGTGCTGGTCAAAGCAGAGGTACATCGCGATGGTGCCATGTTTCCGCCGTTTGCATTCTACCATCTTATCGAGACGGAGGGGTTCGCGAAGATGGCGAACCGCTTGAACTGGGAGAGTTGGGGGCTGCCGAACTATCTCGTAAGTTTGTTCATCATAATACTATGCTGTGCGCATCTTGCTAATACTTGAAACAGGTCTTCCATTACAACGAGTAGACTGTACCTCAGCATTATAGAGACTTCCATAAGGCCGTCATTTGGGCGGCGTTCATGTCGGCAATTTGTGTCAAATGTCTTGTAACATGTACTACATAGCGCTTTCAATTGCTTCCATCGACTTGCTGGCGAGATTTACGCCGGCAAGCAATTTCAGGATATCCAAATAGAATTTCATTATACGCCATGATGCATCCAGAAACCCTGCTTGAAGTCTTGAGACCTGAGAGTAGTGATGGCTTTCACAGTTCATTTTACTCATTCGCATAAATGTTCATACACCTACACTGTAAGTGAAACCACTTGAACAGACCAGTTACACTCCACTCCGCGGAGTCCACAAAGCTAGCTTCGATCTCAAGACCCTGAACAAAAGCCCGATATCCTATAGGCCAATTGCAACATCCCACACACATCCCACAAACAATCCCGCAATTGCGTCAATCCTATACTGAATCACGCGCTCCCTTCCTTCACGTTCTTTGGGAGCTTACGCGACGACATAGCGCAGAATTTCACTCCGTCTGGACAGCCATCATGCCCCTCCCCCTCGTCGGAGCATGCCCGGCCTGTCGGGCCTCACCCAACTTACACCATCTCCAATGAGCGCGTGAGCTCTCGGCGTATCAACAACATCCGCGGACTAAAAGTGCACCTATTACTTAACTTACTCGCAACTTCCGAATACAACTTGCACTACTTCTCTTTGTACCTCTACGCTCACGCATTCGACTGGAAAGGACTCGAGGCTGGAAACAGGACATGGCGACTACCGAACAACCCCGCAAACGCACCCCAGACCGCGAACGCGAACGGGAACATACATCACCCCTCGCAACAATCGAGCACGACACCATACCACCACCTACACGCGACCAAACCCCCGAACCCCCCCAAAACGCCACCCCCAAGCCCTCCCGCCGCGCAAGCGCCGAACGCGCCGCCGCCGCCGTAGAAAGACGCGAAGGGGGCCGATGGCGCGGCTTCTGGGATAAGTACGGGTCTGTGGAATTGGAGAATAAGGGGAGTGTTGCGCGGGATCATTTGGCGCTGGGTACGTCGATCCATTTTCCCCAAATTAGACGCAAAATGGGCTGCAAGAGGATGGGTGTAGGGTGCTAACGACGTGTTGTGTATGCAGAACGGACGTTCCTAGCCTGGCTCCGCACATCCCTCTCCTTCGCCTCAATCGGCATCGCAATAACGCAGCTCTTCCGCCTAAACACATCCCTCTCAGCCCCCAACACCCACACCCACACCCCCTCACACCGCTCCCCACACCAAACCATACTAACCCCCCACCAAAAGCTGCGCCACCTAGGCAAGCCGCTCGGCGCCACCTTCATCGGCATCAGCATCGTCATGCTGCTGATCGGGTTCCACAGGTACTTTGAGGCGCAGCACTATGTTATCCGCGGCAGGTTTCCGGCGAGTCGTGGGAGTATTGTGCTGGTGAGTGTGATTGCGGGCGCGCTGATTGTGAGTAGTTTGGTGGTTATACTTGTTACGGCGCCGGGGGGGTTTGAGAGTTGAGGGGGGGATGGGGGGTTGGAAGGAAGGGTTGAACGCAATTCGGGTTGGATGGGACATGATGTGAGATGAAGAGCAGGTCACAAATAGATGTGGACCAGCAGAGCATTCTGGATGGGTTGTAGTTGGGTATCTCAGTTGCGTTCTTTTTTGATGTCGTTCTATGATTGGGAAAATGCTTCCTCCCAACATGCTCGCTTTTCGAGCTGGGAAACATTATCAAACACAATCATCGCGCTGTTCTGCGCATATCGCTCTCAAGAGTCTTGCCCACAACGTCCGCAACAGTTCTCAATATTATTCTCCTCTTGCCCGTCACATACGCGAGATGACCTTGGAGACGACGTCTTCGTAAAACATGTCTTCCGCATATGCTCCGTGCGATTCTCGATCTTTCTAAGACTGAGTGATCATGTTGGTCATTTCCTGGGTGCTCTTGCCGGCTCGCGAGCTCTTGATGATCTTCTGAATCATCTCCTCGACTGCGTCCCAATCGTCGGTGTTGATAGGATGCAGGTCGGTCTTGAAGTAGTTTGCGATGGCGTCGAGTTGCATCCAGCTGGCCTTGTCGTGCACGAAGGTTAATGCGACACCGACACGTCCGAAACGACCAGTGCGACCGATGCGGTGGAGATAGGTTTCTGGATCTGCCGTTCGACCGTCGGCCATTGTCGGGACATCCTACACGTTGTTAACATGTCTCATTACCGAAGCAGAAGGCTTCTAGACATACGTAGTTGATGACCATGGTCACAGACTCTACGTCGATACCACGGGCCAGCACGTTCGTTGTGATGAGCACTTTTGCTTCCCCAGTTCGGAACTGGTCGATGACACGATCGCGATCGTTGCCCTCCAGTGCTCCGCTCAGTTGAGCTACCTTGTGGCCCTCTGCAGTCATACGCTGCTCGAGCTCCTCTGCAGTTCTTCGCGTCTGTATGAGTATTAGTACTGGTCATACGACCATAAGCACGTCACTTACCCGAACGAAGATGATGGAGGATGCTTGTGTCATCAGGCCGTAGAATTTGAGTAGAGTCGCGTATTTGTCGTTGTCCTTGTCGATGTCGATGTAAAGCTGCTTGATGCCCTCGATGGTGAGCTCCTCGTGCGCGAGCGTCAAAACGTTGGAGTTGGGTGCAAAGCGGGTGGCGTAGTTGATGACGGCTGGTGGGAATGTCGCGGAGAAGAGAACAGTCTGAATGTTCTTTGGGAGAAGGCTGTGATGATTAGCATATGTTCACTCTACGTTTTTTTGGACTAAACCTACGTCTTGACACGGGTACATTGCTCGCCGAGACCTGCCTGGTCCAACATGTTGTCGGCTTCATCAAGCACGAGAATCTTGATGCCGGCTGGGTTGATCATGCGTCGCTTGATCTGATCTTGAACTGTGCCTGGCGTACCGACAAGTACATGTGCGTCGAACCGCTGGTTCCGCCTGCTTGGGTCTGGGATAGCGGCCATGGTCTTGAGGCCATCCATAAACTGGCCCATATGTGTGATAACTCCGAGAATCTGTCGAGCAAGTTCGCGGCTGGGCGCAAGAGCAAGCGCTTGTGGCTCAACCCGGCTGATGTCGATGCGAGACAGTATGTTGAGAGAGAAAGCGGCCGTCTTGCCGGTACCTGACTGCGACTGGGCGATCATGTTGGTAGGAGGGTTCATGAGCAGCAGTGGCAGGGCCTTTTCTTGGATCTTTGACGGTTTGCGGAAGTTCATGTGCTTTACGCCTTTGAGCAAGTCCTCAGATCTGTAGGGTTAGTGTCATCCTGACGACGAACAATGCGTGTCACCTACAGAGCGAGCTCTTCGAATGATTTTGCTGAGTAGAGTGGGTTGTTTGGATCGGCTTGCATGTCTGCTAGCTTGACCTCGACCTTGTACTCCGTCTCAGCCAGATGACCGCCATTTTCAGGCTCTCTGCTGCCGTCAGTTTGCGCCTGTGCCAGCGTTGACTCTTCCGCAGGCTCCGCTGCGGGCTCGGCAGTTCGTTCGGGGGACGACATGGCGGGTGTGTGGTTTGGTATCGTCGATGAGAGTGTTTCGACTGCCTGTAGCCGTGTCGTGAGGTGCAGTGAGGGTGAATGACGCAAGTTTTATATCCCAACCAGACGCGATGGAATGCTTGTGAGCGGCTAGGTATGGGTTTGGTGATTGCTGTCGCAAATTTGAGTTGAGATCAAAGAAAGCAAACTGTGGTCGGCGCGTGAGTGGTTTGGAGAGTTCAAGGCGACGCGAAATTCCATGGGAGCTCGAGCTTTGGCGGGGCAGGTTGCCGCGGGAGGTTTAGGCCGCACTGGGATTTGGCGACATTGGGACAGCAGTTACGACCGAGGTGACATAGGTCTGCTTACCCAACACTAACACTTCTCCCATGGTCATCATCTTGCGCGAATGACCATGTGCCATCTGTATCGAATGAAACAATTCTCAATCGCACCACACCGTATCAACATTCAGGACCCACAAAGTTGGTGAAGAAACACCAGCTCACTCGTAGTAACACCTCCACTTTCGATAGATATAGAATATACACGGAGTACCGAGAACAACCCACAGCCCAATCTCCGCAGTCACACGAAGTGTACTATGTTTCCATCTCTTCTCAAGTGAATTCTGAACCACACATTTTACCGGATCAGAACATCTCCAACCATGGCGGATAACAAAGTCGTAGATCTTCATGTCGCTATTGTCGGTTCGTGTTCAGACTGGAGTCATTGTCGCACGCAAGCCTGAATAACATCACATTTAGGCGCTGGAATCTGTGGACTTGCGCTAGCCATGGGTTTGCACAAGGAAGGTATACCCTTCACGCTCTTCGAAGCAGCGGGAGAGTATTCGACTGTTGGGTGAGCATCCGTCCTCTTTCTCGAAGTCACATCTGGGAACTTCTCCTCTGACAGCACTCAGCGCTGGCATCGGATTCGCACCTAATGGCATGCGAGCGAGTAGGTAATGCCCGTATACGAATGGTATGTGACATAAATACTGATTTTGCACATCCATCTCTAGTGGATCTCATCGAGCCAGCATTTCGTCCACTATATGAGAAGATCTCCGTTGGAAACAAACCTGCAAACGCCCAGCATGTCTTCTTCGAGGGCCTACTTCTCGAGGAGGGTCTAGGTACGCATTAGACCACCGCGTTTCGCAAGCAAAGTCCAGGCTGATTATCTTCGAAGGACAGAACCAACCATGGAGTGGCAACTCGGCTTGGGGTCACCCTGACTTTAACCGCAAATCTGTGCGTTGCTCTCTTGCTCGCCATCAAAATTCGTGCGCATCTGACGTACTTCAGGCTCACCGGAGGGCGCTGCTTGACATAATGACAAGCTTCATACCGATACAGAGCGTGAAGTTCAGCAAAGGTCTTGCAAAGATCGAACAGCACCCTGACAGAGTTATCCTCACATTCACCGACGGCGAAGTCGCCGAGGCTAGTATACTCGTGGGCGCTGATGGAATCAAGAGCATTGTACGAGAACATGTGCTCAGGCCTCTAGAACCAAGCCAGGTCGACCCCGTTTACGCCGGTTCCTATTGTTACCGCGGCGTCAGACCAATGGCCGAGGCCGAAGAAATCCTCGGAAGCCTCACAGACGTCGCGAAGTTCTACTTCGGCCACAATCGTAGTGCAGTCACCTATCGAATTTCAGGCGGCAAAGTAAGTTGAAGTCATCACACTTCCGAAGAATACCAGCTAACTTCGGAAATGATAGGAATTCAACTTTCTTCTCTGCAAGGCAACGGATGGCGTATGGCCGATGAAGGACGCTGTAACAGAACAAGTCACATTTGAAGCCATGATGGCGGACTTTGAGGCTCCAGGCATAGACGACCGCTTACGCCGGCTCCTCAGCAAAGCGAAACCGATCAGATGGGGCCTATTCCACCATTTGCACACTTCGACGTACTACCGCGGCCGGGTAGTTCTCTCGGGTGACAGTGCACACGCGTCTCTGCCATTCCAGGCTGCCGGTGCCGCTCAGGGCGTTGAAGATGCGGTGGTTCTTTCGAACGTGCTTGCTGAGCTCGCGAAATCTTACAAAGGCGACGCAAGTGTAGAGGCAGCGTTCAGTGCATACGACTCAGTACGACGACCACGGGCTCAGAAACAGCTGGAACAGTCGGCTGAAGTGGCTCGCATGTTATTCTTCCAGCACGAAGAGGCGGGATCCGACATGACCAAGATCCTCCCCATGCTGCAAGATGGCCGATTCGATTGGCTGTGGTCCCATGATATCAAAGAGGACGTACATACGGCTTTGGCTAGCATGCGGTCGCAAAATGCGGAGTGATCACAGGTATCATGACCGCACTGTGCTGTAAATATGATCTGTTGAAGAAACTACCACCATCTGTCCACGGAGCTGCAAATCAGCGAGTAACAGCTAAGGTCGTAACAGAGACACATGTACATCACATGATGTGCAGTATATCTAATCTTGGACATTGAAGTAGCAGACGCACTGCCCCTTGCAGTGATCTTGTTTGTCGCACATCACAGTGATCAAATTATCTAGCTGGAGAAAATGCTGCATGGTACTCGTGTAAATCGCCGCTAGCAATCGTAACAAATGTACCTCAGACACTCGCCTTTCCTTTCCCCTTGTGTACGACACCGTCTCCATCTGAGCTGTCGCGTGGATCGACCCAGCTAGTCGTTCGCGTGTTGTGGTCGACGAAGTATGGTCGTCCTTCTGGTGTATTTCTCTGCTCCCATCCTGACGGTAGTTCTCCTGTCTCCACTGTAGTACGGGGCAAAGACAATGGATTGTGCCATTGCCGCCAGGACAGAGGTAAGGCATCTTTCTCCGCGGCCTCATCATCGCTCTCGGAATCACGGCAAACGCTGTCGTCTCTACCGTACTTTTCACGCCTCACTTCAGCCCTGTGAAGCAACCACGCGCCATACTGCGCAAAGTCTTCCTTTTCCTCATCAGTCATGCGTTGAGCTTCTGTCCGGCGATGCAGCAGCATTGCGTGCATCGTGCGTCGAAAATCAGTCTGCACATCGCTCGCACCTTCTTCTAGGCTCGTTTCATCGCGCGGTAACTTGAGCGGCCAAGTGTCTTGCGGCCAGTATCGCTCTTCATCCTGATCGTGTCCGTTGGTATTGATATAGGCAACGCGTGGTACGGTGTATTGTAAAGAACGGTAGAAGTCGTTTGGCTTAGGATTCTTTCCTATTGTAGCTCCTTTGCTGAGGAGGAGGTGCAAACTGTCCCTCATGCGCACACGCCACATCCGTACTTCAAGCTTTCCACCTTGTGTCACGTCAAAAGGGGGCTTGGATTCGAGGCGGTGAACCGCTATTGTGAAAGGTGTTATGCCTTTGGGCGCTATGAGCCCCGTGCTTTCGCAATCGATGTTAACATTTCTGTCGAGCAAGAGCGATATTGCTTTGTAATGGCCGTTCAAGGTCGCTCGATGGAGTGGATATAGACCATCTGGATCCGGTTGATCGAGCTTGTCTGGAAACATGTCAAACAACGTTTCCAGCATCATATCATCTAGATGGGCCTGGTCGGCTGAAGATGAAGCTCGAGTGTTGAGGATCATGTTCCATACGGGTGTTTTGTCAATATTGTCGCATTCGAATAGTGCGCCCCCTTTGTCGCTGATCCATCTCACTATCTCAATCAGGGATCTTGACTTCTTAATAGTAGCCCATGTTGACATGACTCTTCCCATCAAAGTGAAGCCGGTAATGTCGTTGTAGCCAAACGTTTTGTGTTTCTCCGCGTCCGAGCAGAATCGGTAAATAACGTCTGCTGTCTCCAAGTATCCGTCTACAACTGCACGAGCTAGCGGAGAAAAGCCTTTGTGGCTGATAGTCGTGTCCGCTCCTCTCTCCAGCAGAGCAAGCGCGTAGTTGGATCGTGGCACCCTTGCAGCCATGTTCAACGGCGTCAATGTGGGAGATAGTCCGTCTTCCTCCTTGGATGAGAAGTTAACAAGCCGTGGAAATGTGTCCAAAACCACTCGGAAACACCTGAAGGCATTTGTCCCTACACAATACTGCAGTATGCTACTCATTGCTTCCATGATTTCATCTTCAGGTTTTGAGGCTTTCATTCGACCAAGGAACAAGTCCAATGCTTTGTCGTTGTCGCTGGAGACCGCGAGAGAAACACCCGTGAACCCTTTTGAGCCTTCGGTAAAGTCTTCGAAACCAAAACAAGGTCCAAAGACGTCTGCACCTCGATCTAGCAAGATTTCGAGAGTAGCTCTTTGCGCAACATGGACATCCCGTCCATGAAGCAGTCGCCGTGCAAAGGGTAGAAGATCCGCAGGAGAGAGATATGCTCCGAGAAGTGCCTGGATATAAAGTTGCTCGGTGCCAAAAGGATGGCCGTCTGAGAAGAGCTCCGGTGTACTGTGTCGTTGGAATAAGACTTGACGTACAATGTCACCATGATGCAGCAATGCAGCATGTATTGTCAGGCGTAAAGCGTCAACGATGGGTGTCGAAGAGTTGACGTGTATGTCCAGTAGTACTGCGAAGAGGCGTAGCATGCCTTTGATGGCCGCCCAGTAGATGGGTGTGCCCTCAATCTTCCGTGTATAAAGGCTAACCGCGGTCGGTTCAGAGATCGTTGCTACTGCCGAGAGATTTGCTCCGTGGACGTAGGCCAGAAGGGCAAGGTCTGCTGCCTCTTCGTCTTCCAGTAAGGTCAAAGCGTGCAGAACATTGAGGCCGGCTTCATCAAAGATGTCGGTTGTGTCTGTCGAAGGATCTTCCAAAAGTGCTCGTGCCCGGTCAACATTTTGAGATTTGATTGCGTCCATCAGACTGCAATTTGCAACATCTAGGGGTGGCGAGACCAGAAAATCGGTAAAGAGTTCCGCCGCGCTCTTCATCTCATAGTTCGGGCGCTGTCGTGTCTGAATGGCTGCACGCGTTGATCGATACATATCTAGATCCGCAGTCTTTAGTGTGACAAGTGATGGCATAGAGCCAATGCACGCGCCAATCGCTAGGAAAACCATCCGACGGTGGATCTCCATAGAAGTTGGTGCACCAGTCTCTGCACAGGATGCTTCAAGCAATGGAGCAGCCCACACAGCATGCGGGTGGCCTCCTCTTGCTGCGACATAAGCCCATGCCACGAGCTCACCTTCATCTAGTTGACAACCAAGCTGCAGACATTGACTACAGGCCACTTGGTAAGCCATGATGGCTTGTCTACCGAAGCGAAGTTGGTAATGCAGGGAAGATGCGAAAGCTTCAACGGCGGCTAGCAGCCAATGATTTTGGGCCGAGAGATGTTTGTTTTGGTACTCCTCTGTTAGCGACAATGAGGCAAGGGAAGCCTCTGTTATGTTCGTCTGTTTCGTGAAGTCAGACTCGAAAGCTTCTCGAAGCGGAGTGGCAGCCCCGATCAAATGCTCGTACACAATCTGCTGATAGTCGTATTCTCGCTTCCGATACCCGTGTGACCAGACCTATGGACGCTGTGAGCCTACAAGAGGAGAAGCCTTGTACGTCTTACCTTGAAAGGGAGTCGCTCTGGTAAAGGTTCACAAGAATGGTCGATTGTGACCCTGAACTGTTAGATTCATGTTCAAGCATGTATTGAATGGATTGTGTTCATCACTGACTCTCGATCCAGGTCCTCGCAAATCAAGGATAAGTACCTGGAGATTAATGTGTTGAAATCTAGCCTTCGTACAGGTAGGCAAGACAGTGTGCTCGAAAGTAACAGCCTGACGGCAGAAGGAAAGTACATGCAATGAGAAATGATGCTACCAGCGGATGAGTCTGGCTCCGTTTTGATCAGAAAAAGACGAGCATTTCTCGCGCTACCCTCTAGATGCTGTGGAATGAGTCGGTCGAGGTAACAAGAGCTGGAAGATCTCCCAGACAAGGGAATATGACTCCATATACTGGCAACGATGAGTCCGTATGACCACACATCCGCCAGCTTCCAGTCAGTGTTCGTGATAGTTGCCGCCACTTCGGGTGCGCACCAAAGAGGCGTTCCTATGCTTGGAGAACCATGTCCAATACTAATACTGCCTCCGAAATCAGTAACCTTGCCAACGATCTGCCGATCCGAGTCTTGGCAGTGATGAACAAGTATATTTGCCGGCTTTAGATCGCCATGAATGATGCCAGCACGGTGCAGTGCCATGACGCCAAGTGCGACATCCACGGTAAGATTCAGCTTCTGTTTATGAGTAGGCCCTTCCCCAGGCGCTGTAAGAACATCTTCCAGAGTTCCGAAGGCAGCGAGGTCCAATGCAAGCCATGGAAAATCCTCGGATCGTTGCCACGCAACATAAAGGATTCCGCTGATGTTCTCGTGTGAGCGAAGGAGTGGATGGCAGCACACCTTTATTTCCTGGCATATTGTGCGAAATGCCTCCGACTTTCTGAGCATATCGCTAACGCCATTGCCTGAAGGTCTAGGGGTAATCATCTTGAACGCAACGACGGTGCCTGACTTGGTAACGAGCTTGGGACTTCTCTGTGCAACGATATCGTCTTCCGTTGCAAGCGCGAACACATCTTCCTTGGTGGCATGACGCAAGACGACGGCGCTGTATCCACCACCCAGCATGTGAATGAATCAACGGTTTGCACGTTCTGTCATTTTCTCGAAAGTGGAGGCAGGGGTCGAGGATTGTCGTTCGTCGATATCTGTAGTTCCAACCGCGTAAGAAAGATCAAGAGAGGGTACTTGGTACTGTCTGAGAATATCGAGCACGTCGAGAAACCCATATTGAACAGGCTGTGCAACGTGGTTGTCGTCACCGTCATGGCTTTCGAGGCTGGTATCTGCGTTGTGCGCAGCTTCATGCGGGGGCTGATATTCGGGTTCGACGAGGAGTCTGCTGGAGAACTCCATGCTGCCAGCAAGGTCAAATGTTTCTTTTCGTCGTCAAGAATTCCAGCTTATCAGCGAGCTCAACTTCAAAAGCCATTTTGGGAGTTCTGGAATGGCTACTAATAAATGTGGCAAGGTTCTCGACTCTTCAAGAGTTGGTTCGCTAAACGAGACATGCAGGCATGGATCGCCATGTCGGCTGACAACGCTTCGCTTATAAGTGATTCGACTACAACGTACTTCAAGATGGATTGTAGAAGGGGGTGGCTCGTGGCTGCACGTCTTATTGGCGGCATGCGCTGATGTAAGGCACATGATTCGCACATCATTGATCCGGGCGGTGGCCAGCAGTATCGACCTCGAATGTGCGGCTACAGCGAGCTGAGCTTTAGTATGAAAAGATTACATGAGCTGAGCTTGCACTGACTTTCGTTGAGGTCTGGACACATCCGATGAGAAGCCACGTAGAGGTTTTGTCGCTTAGTCCGCTTTTGGTTAGTACGTAGGCACTTTACGTCGCATACATAGTTAGACACCGCTCGTACCCAATGTTGTCACGAGCATACATACCAAGGATTGATACCGCTCCATCGCAACCATCATGGTGACCGATATCTTAGAAGGTGTGGGCGCCGCCATTGGAGCAGCCGGCTTGCTCTTCGCCTTCAGGGGCGCTGTCGATGGCTACCTCCTCATTGAAAGTATCTTCGACAATGATAACGGCCTGAGGGACTTGGTTCTAGATTACAACATTGAGTACGAGAAGCTCACAAGCTGGGGTGATCGATTCAATGTCAATGCTGCAAAGGAGGAAGACTGTTTAATCTACCATGAACGAGGCCCTATCAAAGCATTGATGGCGGAGATCTTCGGAAGGATCGAATACTTTCATGACCAGGCCAAGAGTCTTATGGAGCTTCACCAAGTTGCCGACCACCGTGTTGATTACGAAAAGATTTCGGCGCCGGGCACCGGCTTCAACAGATTCCTGCATCTGGGCAACAAAGCTGTACAAGCTGTGTCGAAAGAGCAAATGGCCAAGAAACAGAAGAGGCGGGCAAAGCTGGCCATCAAGAACAAAGTAAAGTTCGAAGAGGTTGTGAGACGGCTGCGGAAAGCCAATGACGACCTCCTCGGTCTGCTCTCTGAACCATCGTTAGACGCCTTCATGCGAGCACTCCCCGCTTACGTGCTGGCCCATGCCAACAATGAAGCGCAGCTTCAACAAGCCCGAGGTGTTACAGGCATGCAAAACGAATTGATCCGCCAGTCCGCGCGATTGAAGTTGCTACAATCACCAACTGCAAACAGCGATGGAGCAACAATGATAGAGTCACCCAAGATGCCGCCGGTGATGGGCAACGCAGATGGAAACGGAGATTCTCGTCAGATGTGCATACACAACAAGGTAGTTCCTGTGTGGGTAGAGTGGCTAGAGATTGAGCAGACTCGTTCCTCATTGGAAGTGACACAGGACCGGATAAAGACATTGAGTCTCCTACTCGAAACGTCACCCGAGTCTTTCAATGTCGCAAGATGCATCGGTTATGTCAATGACGAAGACAATCCTCGTCGGGCCGGATTGGTCTTTCGCATACCGCAAGAACTAGGTGCCACAAACCCCACCTCGCTGCTAGACATTATCAGGAAACACAAAGAGATCAAACAGCCCTCTTTAGGGGACAAATTTAAGCTGGCTCGGATGTTAGCCACGACTCTCATGCAGCTACACGCATCCAATTGGCTTCACAAAGCGTTTCGCAGTGACAACATCCTCTTCTTTCCAAAGTCGCCTGGAGACGTCACAAGCCCTTTGTTGGCCGGATTTGTTTCTGCTCGAGATAATACAATGCAATCCATCGGACAGCGACCGACTGGCCAAAACGAGCTTGACTACTACTATCATCCTGACGTTGGCGGCGGCTTCTCCAAGACACTCGACCTATACAGTCTGGGCGTTGTGTAGCTGGAGATCGCCTACTGGCGACCCCTCTCAGCAAAAATCCCTGAAGAGGATGCCAAGTCACTTCACTCTATTCGGCGACTCTTCATCAAGTCGGCCGACGGATTGGACCCTGTTGTCGGTGGCATATACGCCAATGTTGTGAGGCTCTGCTTGAATACCCAATTGCCGGATCCAAATTCCGAAGCTGAGTTTGCGTGTGCAATGAACTCCAAAGTTGTGCTGCAGCTTGAGCGCTGTATCGCGTAAGGTGAGAGCTCTTACAGTTAATGTCGCACGAGTGGTAGAACTTGACTGACATCAACTGATAGAAACTCAACGAGCCGTTCCTTCTCGTAAAAATGTTGCTGTTGATGTTCACTAACGAGAATCGCGAAATGAATTCGTGGAGCTCATTCAGCGAGTCCGTCATAGCAACTGTCCTCTGCACATCATTTACCGCGTTGCGCACTTTCACGGATCTTTTACGCGATTCACTGTAGCTCAAGCTTGAAGTGCGTGCTTTGTAGAACAGATAGATAGCCTCACACCACCGTCACTTGAGTCTGGCAGTTGTTGCCATCCTTTTACATAAATCGTTGTGTCCGTTTGAGAGTGGTCCCTCTTGCGCAAGTGACGAGGTCGCGAAATGCAGCGTAATGTTCAACATCAGCATCGCGCTTTACTCAATTAGCATGCCAGAGCATCTCAAGAGATTCAAGAAGCCACCAGTCACCATACAGATGTAAAATTGAAACCCATTCGCAATGCATAACCATCATCACTGGTATACCTTCACATGTCAGCACTAGGCTAGCGCTCTCTCGGTACATGGTACCTGCTCGAGATATGCAAGAATGCTCGTGTTGTTGGCCCGCACGTACACAGTACGGCTGAGTAGTACTTCTGACACCTGCTGATTCTTATTCGCTGTGTAACATGCACTTTGCGATTGGGCCGCATTCGGCTTGCCCCGCTTCGCTCAACTCCCCACGTTGAGGTATATGGCCCGGTGGTGCTTACGGGGGCGACAAATTGCGGCTAAAAAATCAGACTTATCTCCATCGCGTCTCATGATCTCTTCTCGTCAGTCTTCTCGCTCTGACGACAGACTTTGCCATCTGCGAATCATCGTGCAAACTTTCAATGACGTTCAGTTCAGCCTACTCAGCCTTCACAAATTACTGAACTTGACAATGTCCAACACCTCTGATCCAACGACTCTAACTCAGCTACCTCTGAATGTAGACGATCGTGCTCGCTACAGCGGCACTCAACTACAGCACTACTTTGAGCGTCTTGGTTTTCCACAAAAGTGTCTAGACTCGCCTGC